>ENA-OQAA01000164-OQAA01000164.1-human-gut-metagenome-genome-assembly--contig:-NODE-164-length-49368-cov-5.109908_pt1 | contig 49368 bp, 52 predicted proteins | sample MGYA00242489_ERZ504515 | MGnify/ENA primary metagenome ERZ504515 (study PRJEB26092, sample SAMD00036237) | human gut metagenome | host: Homo sapiens | study: EMG produced TPA metagenomics assembly of... | reverse complement strand
TGGGGCTGAAGTAGGTCCCAAGGGTTGGGCTGTTCGCCCATTAAAGCGGTACGCGAGCTGGGTTCAGAACGTCGTGAGACAGTTCGGTCCCTATCCGGCGTGGGCGTAGGATATTTGAGAGGAGCTGTCCTTAGTACGAGAGGACCGGGATGGACTGGCCGCTGGTGTATCTGTTGCATACCAAGTGCATGGCAGAGTAGCCAAGCCGGGACGGGATAAACGCTGAAGGCATCTAAGCGTGAAGCCCCCCTCAAGATGAGATATCCCTACGTAAGTAGTAAGACCCCTTGAAGACGACGAGGTAGATAGGTCAGAGGTGGAAGTACAGTAATGTATGGAGCTGACTGATACTAATCGGTCGAGGGCATGACCAAGCAAGGTGATAGGTAGGATGAAAGAAATATTTCTTGTATGCAGTTTTGAAGGTACATAGCTTCAATTGAAGATGGCCCAGTGGCTCAGTTGGTTAGAGCGCCGCCCTGTCACGGCGGAGGTCGAGAGTTCGAGTCTCTTCTGGGTCGTTTGTATGGGATCATAGCTCAGCTGGGAGAGCATCTGCCTTACAAGCAGAGGGTCATAGGTTCGAGCCCTATTGGTCCCATCAAATTAAATAATATGGATGGATTCCCGAGTGGCCAAAGGGGACAGACTGTAAATCTGCTGCAAATTGCTTCGGTGGTTCGAATCCACCTCCATCCATTAGCCGTAAGGCACTCGCCGATGTGGCTCAATTGGCAGAGCAGCTGATTTGTAATCAGCAGGTTATCGGTTCGAGTCCGATCATCGGCTTTAAGTCACAAGACTTAACTTAATATCGCGGGGTGGAGCAGTCTGGAAGCTCGTCGGGCTCATAACCCGAAGGTCGTAGGTTCAAATCCTGCCCCCGCAACTCACACATAATATTATGTGTATGCCCAGATAGCTCAGTCGGTAGAGCAGAGGATTGAAAATCCTCGTGTCACTGGTTCGATTCCGGTTCTGGGCATTTTCCTTGCAAAAGGAAATGAGGGCGTGTAGCTCAGGTGGTAGAGCACTTGACTTTTAATCAAGTTGTCCGGGGTTCGAATCCCCGCACGCTCATGGAATGAGAGTGAAGTAGTATATAAGTACTGCTTCTTTTTTTTTGCTAAAAATGATTGACAGAAGTCAGAAAAATGTTTATATTATATTTTAATAAAAGGGAGTAATCGGCATCTATTTATTTTTAAGGATAGATGTTTACGATGACGTCAGTACGATGACAGACAGGTCATCCGTATCGTAATGAAATGGTGAGACTTTTATTGCATAGTTTTTGTGCAATAAAGGGCTCTTTTTTTATTATTAAGATTTACGCTTTATTTTGCACAACGGTTTTGTATAACTTTGCACAACAGAAAGGAGAATAAGATGTTAACAAGTGAACAGGCAAAGAAGAATCAGGAAAAATATGGATTCAATGAATTGACGGAAGGAAAAAAGAAAAGTGTACTCCGGATATTTCTGGAACAATTCAAAGATTTTCTGGTTATTATATTGATCGTGTCGGCGGTCATATCAGGAATTCTCGGAGATGCGGAGAGTGCAATTGTTATCTTCGTCGTGATCACGATGAACGCGGTTCTTGGAACGATACAGACGGTAAAGGCGGAGCAGTCACTGGACAGTTTAAAGCAGTTATCGGCACCGGAAGCCAAGGTGGTGCGTGATGGCAGCGTGATCCAGATCCCGTCCAGGGAAGTCACGATCGGTGATGAAGTGATCCTCGAAGCAGGAGACTGTATCCCAGCAGACGGAAAGCTGATCGAATGTGCAAGTCTGAAAGTAGATGAAAGTGCTCTGACGGGAGAAAGCATTTCTATAGAGAAGAATCTGGATGAAGTGGAAGAAGCTGCGGCACTGGGAGATCAGACGAACCGAGTATTTTCCGGAAGCTTCGTCACATATGGAAGAGGAAGATATGAAGTAACTGCGATCGGTATGAAGACAGAAGTCGGAAAGATTGCAGATCTTATGAAGAATACTTCGGAAAAGAGGACACCGCTGCAGGTGAATCTGGATGATTTCGGAAAGAAATTATCGGTGCTGATCCTGGCATTTTCTGTAGTGATATTCGGAGTGAATGTATTTCAGGGTGAATCGTGGGGTTCTGCATTTATGTTTGCTGTTGCACTTGCAGTTGCGGCAATACCGGAGGCTTTAAGCTCGATCGTTACGATCGTGTTATCCTTCGGTACGCAGAAGATGGCAAAGGAACATGCGATCATACGTAAGCTGCAGGCAGTGGAAGGTCTGGGAAGTGTATCGATTGTCTGTTCGGATAAGACGGGAACGCTTACGCAGAATAAGATGACGGTCGAGGATTATTATGTAAATGGAAAGAGGATTTCGGCAGGAAAATTGATCTGAAGAATGAAAATGAAAAATTACTTTTAAGATTCAGTATCCTGTGTAATGATTCTACGAATACGGACGGACAGGAGATCGGTGATCCGACAGAGACGGCGCTCATCAATCTTGGAACGAATCTTGGTATTGATGCGATGCAGGTAAGGGAGAGATACCCGAGATTGTCGGAAGTGCCGTTTGACAGTGACCGGAAACTGATGTCGACTGCTCACAATATGAATGATGCACTCCTTCAGGAAGGCCATATGATGATCGTAAAAGGTGCGGTAGATGTCCTGTTGGAGCGTATGGACAGAATACGGGTTGGGAATACTGTAAGGAGGATGACAGATTCCGACCGGGAGGACATTGCCGTCCAGAACATGCAATTTTCCAGAGAAGGCTTAAGGGTTCTTGCATTTGCATATAAGCAGATGGAGGAAGAGAAAGAGATCGGTACGGAGGATGAGGACCAGCTGATATTTATCGGTCTGATCGCAATGATGGATCCGCCGAGAGAAGAATCGAGACTTGCGGTGGAAGAGTGCAGACGTGCGGGAATCCGTCCGATCATGATTACCGGTGACCATAAGATTACTGCAGCGGCTATTGCAAAGAGAATCGGCATCTTAAAAGAAGAATCGGAGGCCTGCGAGGGAGCCGTAATTGAAGATATGTCGGACGAGGAGCTGCAGGATTTTGTAGAAGGAATCTCTGTGTATGCGAGGGTTTCGCCGGAACATAAGATCAGAATTGTCCGTGCATGGCAGGAAAAGGGGAATATCGTAGCAATGACAGGTGACGGTGTGAATGATGCACCGGCGTTGAAACAGGCCGATATCGGTGTTGCGATGGGAGTGACCGGAAGTGAGGTTGCCAAGGATGCGGCAGCGATGGTCCTGACGGATGACAATTTCGCAACCATTGTAAAAGCTGTGGAAAATGGAAGAAATCTGTATCAGCATATTAAAAATGCGATTCAATTCCTGTTGTCCGGTAACTTCGGGGCAATTCTGGTTGTATTATGTGCATCCGTTGCCGGACTGCCGGTTCCATTTGCACCGGTGCATCTGCTGTTTATCAATCTGCTGACAGACAGTCTGCCGGCAATTGCACTGGGAGTAGAACCACATTCCAAAGCGGTTATGGAGCAGAGACCACGACCAATGAGTGAGTCAATCCTTACAAAGCCATATCTGCTGAGTATCGCAACGGAAGGAGTAAGCATCGGCGTAATGACGATGGCTGCATTCCTGATCGGATACACAAGCCAGAATGCAGCTCTTGCAAGTACGATGGCATTCGGAACCTTATGCATGAGCCGTCTGGTGCATGGATTTAACTGTAAGGATGATAAACCGGTAATATTTACAAAGAGATTCTTTAATAATAAGTATCTGATCGGAGCATTTGTCCTGGGTATGATCCTGATCACAAGTGTTCTTATGATTCCGGGACTGCACGGAATGTTCAAAGTAGTTACGTTGAGCCTGAAGCAGCTGATGACAGTATACGGGCTTGCATTGTTGAATCTTCCTGTGATCCAGGGAATGAAATATTTGAAAGAGAGATAGAAACAGAGAATGGAATTGAGAAAAGAAACGGTAAAACAGATCAGGGGGCTGATCGTATTTACGGCATTATTGATCGTCTGTCTGTGGAAATATGATGTTGTGATGGATGCGTTTAGATTCGTATTGAATATTTTATATCCATTTCTGCTTGGTGGTGCGATTGCATTCGTCTTAAGCGTTCCGATGAATTTTGTGGAAAGAAAATTATTCACGGAGAGAAAGCTTCCTGAAAAATATAAAAGAAAATATGCCAGAGGGATCAGTCTTCTGATCGTTCTTTCCGGTGTGATCGGGCTTCTTGCAATTATCATGTTCGGGCTGATTCCGCAGCTTGCCGGGACATTTGCCAGTCTCGGCAAGAGTATCCAGGATTTTATTCCGCAGCTGCAGGAGTGGGCAGATCATTGGTTTCATAATAATAAGGAGATCATGAATGTAGTCAACAATCTGGAATTTGACTGGAACAAGGTGATGGAGGCTGCGATGGAGTTTCTGAAGAACGGAGCCGGAAGTATGCTGGAATCTACGATCAATACGGCGAAAAATATCATTGGTGCCGTGGGAACATTCTTTATCGCTTTTGTATTTGCAATGTATATTTTGCTACAGAAAGAAAAGCTGGGAAGACAGGCGAAAAAAGTGTTATTTGCATTTGTCAGAAAGGGAAGAGCAGAGGCTGCGCTGGAGGTTCTTGCATTGACATATAAGACATTCTCCAGTTTTCTGACGGGACAGTGTGTAGAGGCTCTGATCCTGGGATCCATGTTCGTGATTGCGATGACGCTGCTTAGGCTTCCGTATGCACTTCTTACGGGAATTGTGATCGCATTTACCGCATTGATCCCGATCTTTGGAGCATTTATCGGCTGTGCGGTCGGTGCATTTCTGATATTTATGGTGAGTCCGGTCCAGGCATTGATATTTATCGTACTGTTCCTGGTACTCCAGCAGATAGAGGGCAATCTGATCTATCCGCATGTGGTGGGCAATTCGGTCGGCCTTCCGTCTATCTGGGTGCTGGCTGCGGTAAGTATAGGCGGAAGCCTGATGGGTATCGTTGGAATGTTGATCTTTATTCCGCTGATGTCAGTGTTCTATGCTTTGTTCCGGGAAGTTGTCTACATTAAACTGCGGCAGAAAAAGATTTATCCACAGGATATTGGCTGATTGTGGATAACTTTTGGGAATTAAGCATCGGTTTTATCTTTGCTGCCTTTGCTGCCCTTTCCATTCTGGGCTTTGCTCCAGATACGGAGGGCGGCGAGGATTCCGAGTGTATACAGGATCGTCACGAGTATTACCGGATTATCCTTCAGAAAATAAATGACGAGGATAACGGATAACAGACAGATGGCGAGCTGGAATGTAGTCCAGAATCTTTTCTCACGTACTTCTTTTGCCTGCTGGAGAAGTTCCATACGTTTCTGTTCCATGCGGAGATACTCCATCAGATCTTCATCGCTGATGCGGGAGAGGATCTGTTCATCACGGTTCATCTCGATCTTGCGTTTGGAACGGAAATTGGAGAAAAATTCGCGGAACGGATGCTCGTCTTTGGAGCGGGATTTTTCCTGTTGTTCGTAGAAATCCTCTTCCAGATCATCGTCGCCTTCTTCTTCCGCATCTTTTGGTGAAGATTCTTTTGTATTTTGGGTGTCACTGAATTTGTTAGTGTTATCGGCAGTTTTACCGTCGGTAGCTTTGCTTTCAGTATCTGAAGTTTCCTGCGCAGCAGATACAGTTTTCTCCTCATCAGAAACAGGGTAAAGCACAACGTTGTCAGTTCCTTTAGTCTCAGACGATTCTTCGGTCTGTACTGCTTTTTCTATATTTTCGGACATAATTTTACCTCCGTCTTCATTTCTATATTGTCTTTTATTTTATCTTTATTATTTTATCATATCAGCTATGAAGGCAAAAAACAAATAAAGAGTACATAAAATAGTGGAAAATAACTTGCAGTAGAAAAACTCCCCTAAAAATGGTAGAATTGTAAGGAATCATTTGGAGGAAAACAAGATGCAGTTAATGAATGAAATCCCGGATACGTTCTGGAGTCTGTTCCGTTCGGTCAACCGGGATATTTATATTGAAGCACTTTTATGTATTAATGAAGAATACGAATATAATAATTATTTCCTGACGAAAGAGGTGTGCATCCAGATCTTAAGTGATATGAATGCGAAGAAGCGCTTTGAGCTACAGCGGGAGGAAAATGATACAGACTTTGATATGTTGGAGACGCCTTCTTCGAGGATCTTAAACTGGCTGCTGCGGGCAGGATGGCTGAAGCGTATCGAGGATTATAATACACTGGTGACAAATATTGTCATTCCGGATTATGCGGCGGTGATGATCGATGCATTTGAAAAGCTGAATTCGGAAGATGCATCGGAGACGGACATTTATATTCAGAATGTGTATGCAACGCTGTATGCGTTCCGCAATGATCCGCGGGCAAGTGTCGGGCTCTTAAGGACGGCTCTGGTGAATACGAGGCGGCTGAATAAGGCACTGCAGGATATGCTTCATAATATGAATAAATTCTTTGCGAAGCTCTTGCAGCAGGATTCTTACAGTGGGATTCTGCGGGAACATCTGGACAGTTATGTGGAAGAGATCGTATGGAAGAAGTATCATATTCTGAAAACATCGGACAACTTTTATATCTATAAGATGGATATTAAGAAATGTCTGAGAGAGATCCGGGATGATGAAGCATTTATCATGAAGGTACAGGCACGGTCGAAGATGCTGGGAGATAACCAGGATGATGTGTTGGATCTGTTGGATCTGATCGAGCGTGGATTTGACGATATCGAGCACCGCATTGCAATATGGACAAAGAACATACGAAATATGTCCGGGCAACGGTAACTAGAATGAATTATCTGTTAAGTGGTGAGACGGATACGAAGGGCCTGGTGTACAGCTTCTGAATAAGATGTCGGAAGAACCGGAGCAGATGGAAGAGATCATCACAGAGACCGGAAAGCGCATGAATCTGTCACTTCTGGAGATCCTGTCAGAGAAGTCTTTATATAAGAGAAGAAAATCCAGAAAAGACTTCATCAGTCAGCTGCTTCCGGATGAGACGACGGGTGATCTGGATAAGGACGATATCTTAAGACTGAACCGGATACAGATGCGGTTCAGCAAGAAGCAGATTGAAGAATTCATCGAGAATAATATGGAAGATGAAGTGATGGATGCGTCGAAGATCAATATTGCTGACGAGGAAGAATTTGAAAAACTGATTCTTGCTTATGATTACAGTACGCGTAAGAACAGCAGATATATGGTGCTGGAAGAAGAACCGGAGATGGTGGAAAAGGACGGATACCGGTATCCGGCACTCAGGTTTGTGAAACGGCGAGTGTAATAGATAAAGGAGTTCTGAAAATAAATGATAGATTACTACGAACAGTTAACCCAGGAAGAAAAAGAAGAGGTCACAGATGTCATCCAGACACTGTACCGTCAGACATTTCTCCTGGAAAGAAAATTTGATAAACGTGCGGGCAGGATGCAGTATACAAAAGAATACCGCACCTGCACGAAGCATTTGGAATTTTTTAAAGCATATTTTGAAGTCGCAGGGATCACGCTCAGAGAAAATGTACATATGGGTGTGATCTATATCCAGGGCGAACAGTTGTGGGGCGAGAAGCTGCCGCGTCTGGCGACGATCTATTTACTGGTGCTGAAGCTTATCTATGACGAGCAGATGCAGACTGCATCGTCGAGCAGCCATGTGGTGACAACACTTGGTGCAGTAAACGGAAAAGCGGGAGAATTTCATGTATTGAAGAGTCTTCCGTCAATTACGGAAATGAGACGAACGATCGCACTTCTGAAGAAGTATCAGATCATCGAGCCGCTTGATGTTCTGGAAGAATTAAACGAGTCGACCCGCCTGGTCATCTACCCTTGTATCCATACGGTACTTTTAGGAGATGACATCAGGGAATTATTAGCAACATTCAGTGAGGAGGATCAAATTGGAGACGAAGCAGCCATTCAAAGCACTCTCGAAGATATGCCTGAATAACTGGCATTACATAGATAAAAAGATACTGACGCTTAATGAAGGAATCAACTTCTTCACCGGACATTCCGGAAGTGGTAAATCGACGGTTCTGGATGCGATCCAGATCGTGCTGTATGCCAATACGGATGGCCGTGGATTTTTCAATAAGGCGGCAGCAGATGATTCGGACCGTACACTGATCGAGTACTTAAGAGGTATGGTGAATATCAGTGAAAATAATGAATCACAGTATTTAAGAAATCGTAATTTTTCCAGTACGATCGTGCTGGAGCTGACACAGACGAATACCAGAGATAAACAGTGTGTCGGTGTTGTGTTTGACGTGGATACGTCGAATAATGACGTAAGCCGCCTGTTCTTCTGGCATACGGGAGAATTACTTCCGAATCATTACCGTTCGGAAGGCCGGTGCCTTACCACTGCGGAAATGCGTGAGTACCTGCAGCGTTCCTTTACGCCAGAACAGTTCTACTGCGGACCGAGCAATGAAAGATTTCGGAGACAGCTATACGATATCTATCTTGGCGGTCTGGACATGGAAAAATTTCCAAAGCTATTCAAACGTGCGATCTCGTTCCGTATGAATATCAAACTGGAAGATTTCGTAAAGGAATATATCTGTATGGAGCAGGATATCCATATTGAGGATCTGCAGGAAAGTGTCATGCAGTATGGACGCATGCGCAGTAAGATCGAAGAGACGATGGAGGAGATCAGAAGACTGAAGCTGATCTGCGGAAAATATGAGCAGTATGCAGAAAAATCCGATGAGGAGAAGGTGTGCTCTTATCAGATCGATCGTCTGGAGGTTATGAACCATGAGGTGAAGAGTCAGGAAGCTAGAGACCGGATCAAGGTAAGGCAGGAAGCCATCGAAGATCTGAAGAAGCAGCAACAGGTGATGGAGCAGGAAGAAAAGGACCTGCAGAAAGAGTATGAAGAGATCATTCTGCGGATCGCAGACAGTGGGTATGCAAGACTGGAATCAGATCTGGATACATTAAATGAGACGCTGGAGCGTCTGAATAACGGAAAAGCCCGCTGGGAGCAGACTGCAGAGCATCTGAAGGCATGGACGGAGAAAGACATTACGCCAAATCAGGTGATCTGGGATATCGAAAAATTCGCAGACAGAAGCATTTCCGAAGAAGAACTTGTGCGCCTGCAGGAAGGCTTAAAAGATCTGCAGGAGGAGCTGGAAGACCAGAGACAGGAAGCGGATGCAGACCTTCGCCGGATCAAGAAAGAAGAGAAAGAGGCAAGAGCAGAGTTAAAAGAACTGAAGCAGGGAAAGAAGGCTTATCCGAGAGAGCTGGAAGAGGCGAGATTCGAACTGCGTAACCGCCTGCACGAGCGCTGCGGCAAGTTCGTGAATGTGCATATTCTTGCGGATCTTCTGGATGTGAAGGACGAGAGATGGCACAATGCAGTGGAGGGTTATCTTGGAAATAATAAATTGCAGCTGATCGTGGAACCAAAGTATGCCAGGGCTGCGATGGACATTTACCAGGAGATGGATACAAAACGTTTCTTCCGGGCAGCAGTCCTGGATACGGAGAAGCTTACGAAGGACAAGCATCAGGTACAGCCGGGGGCGCTGGCAGAAGTAGTAAAAGCGAAAGAAGCGTATGTGCAGGAATACATTAATTTCTTCCTTGGAAATGTAAAGAAATGCGAATCACTGGATGAACTGCGTGAGTGCAGGATCGGTGTGACACCGGATTGTATGCTGTACCAGAGCTACAAACTGCAGCACATGAATCCGGAGAATTACACCAGAAGAGCCTATATTGGTGAGACGAGTATGCGCCAGAGAATCCGCAAGCTGGAAGAAAAATGTGAGAAGTTAAATGGCGAGAGAATGCCGGTACAGGAGCTGTTAGAAGAGATCCGCCAGGCAATGCAGATGGAGATGTTGAAGCAGCCGGCAGAGGATTATCTCGGATGGCTGGCTGACAGCAAGGCAATCATTTCCAAAGAAAAGAAAAAGGCTCAGCTTCTGGAACAGATGCAGAAGTTAAAAGATGAATCCGTTGCTGCATGGGAAGGCAAGAAGAAAGAAGTGCAGGCGGCACAGGATGCGAAGAAAGAATCCGTATCCAAGGTGCAGGAAGCAATCTGGGAGAACAAGAAAGAAATCGAACGTCTGAATGCAGAAGTTCTCGAATCGGAAGAACAGATGAAGGACGTGAAGAGAAAAGTAGCAGATAAGCGTTATGAGAAGGAGTTCCAGGAATATCTGGCGAGCAGAAAATCCGAGAATTATGAGTATCTGAGACGTCAGATGGTTTCGCGGGTATATACGCTCAGGGAAGAAGAGGAAGACGCTTACCGGAAGCTGGTGGAAGAGAGAAGCAGTTATATCAGAGAATATCCGAACCGTACATTCTCAACTTCTATCCGGGACAACGCGCCGTATGAGAAGCTTTTGAATTCGCTGTCCTGCGATCATCTGGAGACTTACAGGGAGTCGGCGAAGACACAGGCGAAAGCGGCTGTGGAGCATTTCAAAGATGACTTCATCTTCAAGATCCGAAGTGCGATCCTGGAGGCTTATCAGAGAAGGGATGAGCTGAACCGGATCATCAGCAAACTGGACTTCGGTAAGGATAAGTATCAGTTCGTGATCACGAAGAACAAGGGTGCAGATGGAAAATATTATAAGATGTTCATGGATGATTCCCTGCAGATCCGTCCGTCTGACTTAGATGATACGATGGACAACCAGCTTGATATGTTCACGATGGAGCATGAGAATCAGTATGGGGAGATGATGAACGAGCTGATCAACATCTTCATCCCGCCGGAGAATGCGACGAAGGACGAGATGGATGAGGCGAAACGTAACATGGATAAGTATGCGGATTACCGAACCTATCTGTCATTCGATATGCAGCAGATCGTACATGGCGATAAGGAGATGACGATCGGACTGAGTAAGATGATCAAGAAGAACTCCGGCGGAGAGGGACAGAACCCGCTGTACGTGGCACTTCTGGCAAGCTTTGCGCAGCTTTATAAGATCAATCTGTCGCCGAAGATGCACCGGTCACCGACACTGCGTCTGGTTGTGCTGGACGAGGCGTTCTCCAAGATGGATGCCGAGAAGGTGGCAAGCTGTATCTCACTGATCCGCGGACTTGGCTTCCAGGCGATCATCAGTGCGACGAACGATAAGATCCAGAACTATCTGGAGAATGTAGATAAGACTTTCGTGTATGCGAACCCGAATAAGAGACATATTCCATTCAGGAATTTGAGAAGACGGAGTTTGGGGAGTTGGCGGAGGAAGAATAAAAGATACAAGAGAAAGTAAAAGATACGGAAGAAGCTGCCACCTGCGGGAAAGCACTTACAGGAAACTATAGTTGGTAAGTACTGTAAGTGCTTTTATATATAGTTTTTATTTGTAATTTCTATAACTTAGAAGAAAAATAAAATTGGAGTCAAGTGAAAATTCCTGGTAGAGTCAACGGGAACAATAAAAAAGCAAGGAATTAGCGTTTCTCGTGGCTCCTACAAATCATTCATCAATAGCCATTTCCAGATTGGAATCACTTCAACACGAATTCCTTCACAGTCAAGAACAGCCTCTTCACTATTTGTAATCAGAATACATTTGGAGTCCGGTATGAAATTATTTAATTTGACGAAAGCACGGGTTTCACGTTCTCGTGTATCTATATTATCTAATACCTGCATACTGACCTGGATAGCCAGATTTTCTGACGGAACATAGAAGTCGATTTCCACATTATTTTCAAAGAAGTAAACATTTTCTACTCCGTAACGACGGATTAATTCGATGGCGACAAGATTTTCCAGTTGGGCAGATTTACAGTCTAGTAACATAAGTCCAAGAAGTCCTGTATCCATGAAATAATATTTGGGAGAAGTCTCTTTTTCTACCAGTTTTGCAGCATAGTTTTGCAGAGTAAAAAGCAAATAGGAGTCTGTCATGTAGCCAACATAATTGATTACAGTTTGTTTGCCAATAGATGTTCCTGTACTTTTTAATATATTAGTCAGTCTACTGAAAGATAAAGGTTTCGTAATAGATTCGGCAATCTTTTTTAAAATCAATCTCACAGCAAAGTCATTGGTAATTTTATTTCTTGTTATGATATCACCAAGATATACGGTCTGGTAGATGCTATTCAAAAAAGCCCTTTTGTTATTTATTTCCGTTAATTCAGGGAAAGCTCCATATGTTACATATTGGTTATATTGGTTTTGCACATCAGCTTTATCTTTGGTGCTGATTACATCCAGATAATTCTTTTTCATATGATTGGCAATCAGGTATTCTGAGAAAGAATATGGATAAATATTCATAATCACAAAGCGACCGCCAAGAGTAGAGGCAATTTCACTACTTAACATTTTACTGTTACTGCCTGTTATATTGATCCGGTATTTCATATCAGCAATTCTACGGACAAATTTTTCCCATCCAGTGATATTTTGGATTTCATCTAAGAATAAATATGGTTTAACGTCAGTTCTGGATATCTCTAACCCGATTTCTAAAATAAGATTTAAGTCAGCGGCGGTCATTTCCAAAAGACGTTCATCTTCAAAGTTAACATAAACGATTTGTGATAATGGAATTCCATTTTCTTCCAATTGTTTTATCTGTTGATACATCATATAGGATTTTCCGGTTCTACGAATGCCAACAAAACAGTAATTGACATTTTCTTCCAGATAGTAATGTCTGGGAATAAGTGGATTATTAAGGTAGATTTCTTTTTGGTCAATCATGATTTGTTTTAAACTATCTCTATTCATAACATACCTCCAAAATATATAGAACAATTATATTCTATTTGTATTATAAACAAGAACAAAAATAGAATGTAATCGTTTTGTAATTAGAACAAATATGAAAAATCATTCCTGCAATCTACATGTCATACTTTGTGGTATGCTTTGCAGAAGGCATTTTTAAGACATACTTTAGAATATGAAACTAAGGATAATATATGAGAGGTAAGAAAAAAATATGAAAAAAATCAACAGCCGTTTCCAATCTTTGTGATTTGAAATGATACGGGAAATCATTTCTTCCAAAATCTTCTCATCTTGATTCTGAATCTTGGTTGTGCTTTTGGCTTTCTCAGGCTTAATAAATATCGTTCTGAAAATCAGTCGTGCAAGCGAACCAACAAAGATGAGCTGAAGTGGGAATGCCTGTCCCCGTGGATCACGCAACAGGCAGTTTCTATCTGTTGCATATTTTGCGCAGGTGGAAATATGCAGATGCAACAGTGGGAATCGGAAACTGCGAAGGGAATCTACACGAATTTATTCAAAAAAGGAGAAAGATATGGAAGCAAATGCTTCAACAAACGCTGAATTCGTTCTTGCAACGTTAGGTAATGATGCAGGAATGTATGGAGCTGTGAAGATGGTATTATAAATATTTCTCTTCCACAGAAGTGTTCCGTGACTGCCTGGGTGTCATCCCATAGATCTCTTTGAAGAGGCGGTTAAAAATCGTCTGATTGGTGAAGCCACTTTCGCTCATCACCTCAGAGATTGACATATCTGTATTCATAAGGAGACGCCCTGCATGAGAAATACGTACTTCATTCAGATAACGAAGAAACGTAATGCCCATATGCTGTTTGAAAAAACGGCAGAAATATTCCCTGCTGAATCCTATCTGATTAGCTACTTCTTCCAGCGAGAGTTTTTCGGTGTAATGTTCATTTACATAAGTAATAATCTCTCGCAGAGTATCATTAGACTGACTAGTGCCGCAGTCGCTCCCGGCAGGGAATATACAGAAAAATAACGAATCAAATCAGCAAGCATCAGCAAAGCCGTGCCGTCCGAACGCATGGCGCTGGTGCTTTCGTTTTCTACATTTAGACGTGTCAGATCATGGGCAAGCTGGCAGATATGGATGTATTGGGTGGATTTTGGATCATCCAGAGGAACCGGGCGGCACTTTATATGATACAGTTCCAGATCCGGGCAGTAGACAGAGAGCCGCTTCTTGTCGACGTGGATACAAAGGAACATATAGAGGTTGGAATCCGAATGTATGGAATGTACTTCTTTGGAATCAAAAACAATCAGTTGATTGTGCTGAAGAGTAAGATGTTCGTGTTCGACATGAATACGGACGGATCCGTTCAGGCAGAATAAGATCTCCATGCTTCGTGCCAGTGTGCCGGAATGTGTGTATTTTCAAGAGCTGCCATTGATACCTGGATGCCTAGATTGCCGAGTGGGTGCAGGGCTTCGTGATATGCTTTTGCCATAATAATCTCCTTTTTTATAAATAGTAAATATCAATATCGTTGTAAAACAAGATAATTATAGCACTGGTTTAAAAATGGAAACAAGGCTAAAATACAAGATGTAAACGGAAAACAAATGTAAATCATATATAGATAATAAAAAGGAGAGGTCAATATGAGCACAGTAGCAATTAAGAATACAATGGTAATGAATAACACAGAGAAAAAGGCTGGTTTAGTGGAGCGTTTCAAAAAATATCTTCTGGATAACGCAGAGTATTTTGCAGTAGCTTCAGCAGTGATGTCTGGAAATGGTTATGCAGCAGGACAGATCATGAGAGATGCAAGACGTGTTGCAGCATCTAACAGATAGGAAGAATTTGTGGGCCATTGGGGACGGGGAAAACGGATTTTCCTCCGTCCCCAATGGCTTTTTTTGTTATTGTTATATGGTTAAAATAAAATTAAATATATTAACTCTTGAATATACAAAACAAATGTGCTACAATGCAATTACTTCAAAAAAGCATTCGCTTTTTACTATGATTCTTTATCGTGAAATTAGATTGCCAAAACTGCTGACAGCAGATAAGAACAAAGCAACAGAAGCGCTGGGAGCATATCAGGTAAAGAAGCAGGGGGAATATACAGTAGAGGATTACTATGCCCTGCCCGATGACCAGAGATATGAATTGATCGATGGCGTTTTATATGACATGGCAGCACCTGCCGTTACACATCAGGAGATTGCGGATGTGAAAAATCAGAAGGCAATTGTGTATGATCTGGGAGATGATTTTTGAGAAAATATGGATCTGATGATATATGGAATGGATGGGGAAGTGCCGGTTGGAATTTATGATGGGGAGTGTAAGATAGATTTTGAGGAAATTGTCAACAGTGTTGTAAATATTTAGCACATTTATATTATAAAAAGAAAAAATGAATATTATTTCAAAATCCAGTACATAACCAGTTGAAAAAAATATGCTATACTGCTGATAGAAGTACTACGAAAAAAGCGGTACAAAAACCAGAAATGGAGAAAAGCATATGAAATTAACAATATTAGGAACCGGAAATGCAACGGTAAGTGAATGTTATAATACTTGCTATGCAATCAGCGATGAGGGAAAACATTTCCTTGTAGATGCAGGCGGTGGCAACCGTATTCTGAAAGTATTAAAAGACACAGGAATCGACATGAATGATATCCACGATATCTTCGTTACACACGAGCATGTAGACCACGTGCTTGGAATTATCTGGCTGGTGCGTATGATCGGACAGAGAATGAACCAGGGAAAATATGAAGGTGATCTTCGCATTTATTGCCATGAGGAGCTGGCAGAGAAGATTCAGGCAATCGCAAATATGACGATCCAGCAGAAGGTCTGTAAGCATATGGGGGAGCGAATCCAGTTTGATGTCGTGAAAGACGGAGACAGCAGAACGATTCTCGGATGTCCAGTGACATTCTTCGACATTGGTTCGACAAAGGCGAAACAGTTCGGATTCACCATGCAGCTTAAGAGCGGTAAGAAATTCACCTGTGTTGGTGACGAGCCGTACAATGAGGTGGATTATAAATATGTGAAGGGCAGTGACTGGCTGCTTCATGAGGCATTCTGCCTGTTCGGTGAGGCGGATAAATTCAAGCCTTATGAGAAGCATCATAGTACAGTAAAAGAAGCATGCCAGCTTGCGGAAGAACTCGGTGTGCCGAATCTGTTGTTGTATCATACAGAAGAGACACATCTGGCGGAGAGAAAGAAGTTGTATACGGAGGAAGGACAGCAGTATTATCATGGCAATCTGTATGTGCCGGATGATCTGGAGACGTTTGAGCTATAGAAAAGCAAAAGAAAATAAAATAGATTAGAACGCAAGAAAACCTGCCGACGGGCAGGTTTTCTTGCGTTCATTTTGATCCGGAAGGGACAATAAAAAAGTCAAAAACCCTGTCCCCATGGCTACATGGCTAAAAAAGATCGAGCATATTATCCAGATAAATCTCTTCCCTGACATGCAGTTGATATTCCGGCTTCGTCATATAATAAAGCAGAAATTCAAGAATCAGCGCACTTCCAAGCCCGCGTCCTTCAATCTTAAAATTAGAAAATCCCATTGGCATGTAAATATTCTGTATATCATCCACACTGATGAATCCGGGATTTTCCATTGCCTTGGAAAAGCGGTAACCGTTACCGCCATCCGGCGAAGCACAGTGAAACTCCGGGGCAGGATTTCCGAGATTCTTCCGGCTGACGGATTCATAACAAATCTTTCTGTCCTTACAGCCGAACCAGCAGCATTCATTGCATAAGAATTCTACTTTATCTTTCTGGTGCTGCGACATCAGGTCTAATTTATCGAATACTTTGTTTAACCGGAAGTCCGGTACAATATAACGGAAATCTTCTCGGTTTATTTCAGTTAAAAAATCCTGAAAATCTGTCAGAACTTTTGTGGTTGAAGAGATAAGGTAGAGATCAGGATAATTTTTTTGTAAATAGTTTAATAAAAGCTCGGAGTGCACGATCACGCCATTCTGGAGTTGGTGTGTATGTGGTGAATTATCAGCATCAGAGGCGTGTTCGAACATTTTACAAAGCTCGTTACATTTCTTATCTGTAAGATGTTCTTCCCGTAGCAACGAATTACTGAACGTCAGCCGGGCCGAGATGCCGTATTCCCGCACCAGATCAAGCACGTCTTCCGGATCAGAATATCCAAATGAAGTACGCCCGCCGCCCCAGATACTATCCGAAGGAGCGCCATAGATCGAGCCAATCTCACACCAGTCGTAAAAATATTCCCTGTGTTTCCGGAATAATGGAAGGAATATGCGGTACAATTCGTAAAATTCAAACAGGCCTGGGAGGTGGTAAAAGGCAGTAGGATTATTATTTTGAATGTTTGCTATAGTTGCTGTATTCATGTGGTTACCTCTGGAAAATTTTCTATGGTTAATGATAACACATTATTCCGATAGTGAACACGTATATTTCTGCATATGATACACCACATATACTGCGATCACAAGTTCCGTAAGCGGCATTGCGGATCACAGACTTCCGGGCAGGCAATGTCCTTATAGCATATTTTTAATTTATGTCAAGGTTTTACATGCATTTCACTTGCATTATCCACATACATGTGTATAATAAAGCTTGTTCGGTATTTTTGAAAAAAAAAGTATAGTAATAGAAAAACTTTTGAAAATATGGAGGTGAAAATGTGGATATCGGAAAGAAGCTGAGAGAGCTTAGAAAGCAGAACGATCTGACATTGGAAGATCTGGCTTCGCGCAGTGAGCTTACGAAAGGATTTCTGTCGCAGGTGGAGCGTAACCTGACGGCACCGAGTATTGCGACACTGGAGGACATTCTGGAAGCACTTGGAAGTAATCTGTCGGAATTCTTTCATGAAGAGGAAGAAAAGCAGATCGTGTTCGGAACAGATGATTTCTTCGTTGATGAGAAAGAAGATTACCAGGTGGAATGGATCATTCCGAATGCGCAGAAGAACCAGATGGAGCCGATTCTTATGACACTCTATCCGCATAAAAAGAGTCATATCCAGACGTCGTATACGGGCGAGGAATTTGGCTATGTACTGAAGGGAAATATTACGATTATGCGCGGCGGTAAAAAATATAAAGTGAAGGCGCATGAGACGTTTTATATGGATGGTGCGAAGAGTCATTATCTTTATAATCACGGGAATAGCCCGGCAAAGATATTGTGGATCACGACACCGCCAATCTTTTAAAAATAAACCAGAGGGGACAGTAAAAAAGCCGGAAAACCCGTCCCCATGGAAAGGAGAACCATGGAAGAGAAAAAACTAATCGAATTTCGCAATATTGTGAAAAGCTTTGATTCGCAGGTTGTGTTAAAAGGGATCAACCTGGACATATATGAAAATGAATTCGTAACCCTGCTTGGACCAAGTGGATGTGGTAAGACTACACTGCTCCGAATCCTTGGAGGATTTCTGGATGCGGATGAAGGAAAGGTGATCTTTGACAATGAAGATATCACCGGAAAACCACCGTATGAAAGAGAACTGAATACCGTATTCCAGAAATATGCATTATTCCCACATCTGAGCGTATATGAAAATATCGCATTTGGATTAAAGCTTAAAAAAATGAGTAAAGATATTATTGAACAGAAGGTTATGAAGATGCTGAAACTGATCGGTCTGGAAGGCTATGAGGATAAGAATACGACCTTACTTTCCGGTGGTCAGCAGCAGCGTGTGGCAATCGCGAGAGCACTGGTCAATGAGCCGAAGGTACTGCTTCTGGATGAGCCGCTGGCAGCGCTGGACTTAAAGCTTCGGAAGGAAATGCAGTATGAACTGAAGCGCATCCAACAGGAGGTCGGCATTACATTTATCTTCGTAACACACGATCAGGAAGAGGCACTTACGATGTCGGATAAGATCGTCGTTATGCAGAAAGGTGAGATCCTTCAGATCGGAACCCCGCAGGAGATTTACAATGAGCCGACGAACCGTTTCGTTGCAAACTTCATCGGAGAAAGCAATATCATTCCGGAAGAATGATTGAGGATTACAAAGTTCGTTTTGATGATATCACGTTCGACTGTGTGGATCAGGCTTTAAGGAAAATGAGCCGGTGGATGTCGTGATCCGTCCGGAAGACATCGATATCGTAGATGTAAAAGACGGCAAGATGACAGGTGAGGTATTAAGTGTTCTGTTCAAGGGTGTGCACTATGAGATCATGGTGGAGACGGTTCCCGGAACGAGTGTTACGGTCAACATGCGTGTCATCCGTAATCACGATGTGACCAGCGAAGACGGAAGCGAGAAGATCAGTGCCAACAACTTCTATGTAGATCTGGAAGATGTGGAGAATCTGGATGATAAGGAAATTGTCGCACTGTCGAATGCACAGGCATGGGAGACAGAAAGTGATGAGTACATTTCCATTGCAAATATTGAATATGAACTGGAAGCAAAAGAAGGCCAGTATCCGGTAACATTCAGCACAGCAAACGGAACCAGCATCGAGAGAACCATCTTTGTAGTTAACCAGCCGTTCGTTAAGAATGAGAAGGCAAATGAAGGTGTTATGGCATTCAACTTCTTCAAGACGGTAGATGAGATTACAGAATCCCAGGCATTGGATACAGATCTTAAGACATGGGCAAATGCACAGGATGGAAACTGACGGATGAAGACCAGAGCGTGGACATCAGTGTAGACTATGATTTTGATCCGGAAGAAGTAACAGAAGGCGTGTATGAGATTACATTTTCCACTACGGGACGAGAGTTCAAGATCCATACAACGGATTATTCGGAGGAAGGACAGGAGGTCGGCCTGACATTCTTCCCGGAAGATATCCATGTTATGCCGAAGGTGGTATTCTAAGATGAAGAAATTTTCACAGTTAGCATTTCCGTACATTGTGTGGGCGGTACTGATGCTGGTGTTCCCGATGGTTCTGATCGCACTTTATTCAGTGACAGACCAGGGAAATACCATTCTGTCGTTCACATTTACACTGGAACATTATGCCAAATTTTTTACCGACCCGGATTTCTTATTAATCCTCTGGCGTTCCATTGTGATTGCGGTAAAGACAACAGTGATCTGCCTGTTGCTGGGCTATCCGATCGCATATTATATTGCGCGCAGTGAGCAGAAAAAGCAGAATGCGCTGATTCTTGTGATCACGATCCCGATGTGGATCAACATGCTGGTAAGAACATATGCATGGATCGGACTCTTAAGTGACGGCGGCCTGATCCAGAGAATCTTACAACTGGTGGGATTGGGAAAGGGGTCTCTTCTTTATACAGAAGAGGCAGTGCTTTTGGGAATGGTATATAACTTTCTGCCATTTATGATCCTGCAGATCCAGACGTCACTTAGTAAGATGGACAATTCCTTGCTGGAAGCGAGTGCAGACCTTGGGGCAAGCCCGGCACAGACATTTAAGCGTGTGACACTGCCGCTTTCCGTGCCGGGAATCATCAACGGGATTACGCTGGTATTTCTTCCGGCAGTCAGTTCTTTCTTCATACCGAAGCTGCTCGGCGGCGGTCAGTATTTCCTCATCGGAAATATGATTGAGAACCAGTTCATTACGGTTGGAGAGTGGAACTTCGGAAGTGCCATTTCCATGATCATGGCGGTCATCATGATGGTACTTATGATGGTTGTCCGTAAGATCGAGATTCGTAACCAGGGTGGAAAGGGGGTATAATCGTTATGAATAATAAGGGAAAACGTCCGATAGGGAAGATCCTTATGATACTGGCGGTTGTGTTCTTCTATCTTCCGATCCTGTACATGATCATATTCTCATTTAACGATGGGAAATCACTGACGAGTTTTACAGGATTTTCACTCCGCTGGTACAAACATATGCTGGATTCATCAGATATGATGGATGCACTGTCGACAACATTCAGTATTGCATTGCTTGCGACCTTTATTTCAACGGTAACAGGAACAATTGCAGCAATCGGTATTAGTAAATCAAAGAAGATTGTGCGTGACCTGATGGAGCAGATCAACAACCTTCCGATCATGAATCCGGAGATTGTAACAGCAATCGGATTTATGTTATTATTTATTACATTTCATGTGGAAAAAGGTTATATAACGATGCTTCTGGCACATATTGCATTCTGTATTCCGTATGTTATGTTATCGGTCATGCCAAAGATAAAATCGCTGGATCCGAACCTTGCCGATGCGGCAATGGATCTTGGGGCAACACCGTGGCAGGCACTGACGAAAGTTGTTGTGCCACAGATCACGCCGGGAATTGTAGCCGGTGCATTGATCGCATTTACCATGTCAGTGGATGATTTTATTATCTCTTACTTCGTAACCGGACGTGGTGTGAAGAACTTAAGTATCATGGTGTATACGATGAGTAAACGTGTCAACCCTAGTATCAATGCAATCTCGACACTGGTGGTTGTGATCATCACGATTGTACTTGTGATCATCAATGCTGCACCGGCACTTTTTGCAAAACGTGCGAAGAGAAACAGCATCGGCAGACGAAATGTACTGGTACCGGCAGTTGCGGTTGTGTGTGTACTGGCGATCGTAGCCGGAGTTGTGACATATAATAACAAGAAAGAGCCATTGCCATTCGAGGGGCAGACGCTTCGTATCTACAACTGGGGCGAGTATGTAGGTGAACATATTATCCAGGATTTCCAGAAAGAAACAGGGGCAACGGTACTTCTTGAAAATTTTGATTCGAATGAACAGATGTATATTAAGGTCGCAAATGGAGAGGCTTACGACATTCTTGTACCAAGTGATTATATGATCCAGAGACTTATTTCTGAGGGATATTTACAGAAATTGGATAAGTCGAAACTGAACTGTATGGATAAATTAGATGATGCGATCAAAGGTCTTCCGTATGATCCGGAGAATGAATATTCTGTTCCGTATTTCTGGGGAACAGCCGGAATCGTGTACGATAAGACAAAAGTCGATATCAAAGACCTGGAAAAAGAAGGTTATAACATTTTCCTGGATCAGAAATATAAAGGGGACATCTACCTGTATGATTCAGAGAGAGATTCTTTCATGATGGCGCTTAAGGCACTTGGATATTCGATGAATACGTCCGACGAAAGCCAGATCCAGGAAGCTTATAACTGGCTGGTACAGTGTGTACAGACCATGAAGCCGGAGATCGTTACCGATGAGATCATTGATAACATGGCGCAGGGAAGAAAGGCACTTGGCCTGATCTATTCCGGAGATGCGACATATGTAATCAATGAGAATGAGAACATGGGATACTACCTGCCGAAAGGTGGAACAAACCAGTGGTCCGATGCCATGGTCATTCCGAAGAATGCGAAGAATCCGGAACTCGCACATGCATTTATCAATTATGCGAGCGATTATGACGGAGCTTATGACAATTCAAGTTATGTAGGTTATACATCAGCGAATAAGAAGGTTATGGAAGATCTGTATGGCAAGGGCGGAGAGTTTGAAGGAATTGATGCATATATACCAAGAACAGATAATAAGAATGATGAAGTCTTTGAGTATAATGAGGAGACGAAGAAAGAGATCAGTAATCTTTGGAGTAAGGTGAAGATTGCGGCTAGTAATACGAATTAAGGGGCCAATGGGGACGGGAAAATGGAATTTTCCCCGTCCCTGTTTCTATTTAAACACATACTTCTGGATCACATCAAACGACGCCGGCCCAACATCCAGAACCGCCTTATGAAACCGCATCTGCGTAAAGTTATCACCCCACTTATCCACTGCATTTTTCTTAAGTTCCAGAAATTCCAAATATCCAATATAGTATTTCAGGTAATTGGCCGGATCGGCAATGATCAGATCGTAGATATTCTCAATGGTCGCATCATCCGTTATCCCATAAGTGTGGAAAAAAGCCGCCGCATCGGCAAGCTTCCAGCCATCGTAATGGATTCCCATATCGGCAAGTGCATATAGTCCCAGAATGACAGATGAGTTGCGTTGAAATAATGTAGCCTGCTCTTTCGTCAGTGTGGAAAAGTAGTAGCTCATCATCTCGCTGTAAGTGGCCCAGCCTCGGTGTAGCGCCATAGTTCAGTACACAGCGGATTGGATCGGGATGAAGGCTTGCATAATAGACATTCTGATATAATGGTCCGGGGTAGCTTCGTGGGCGAGGGTGGTGAAGAGAGAGAGGTTGTCGGTGAGGTGCCCGTTGTTGATGTAGATTACATTTTCAGAAGTGTTGTCGATGGCCGGGATCATGTAGAAAGCCGGGCTTAAGTAGTCTTCCATGGATTTCTGGACGTATTTAATCTGTGTATGAATCTGTGGATATGGTGGAAAATCTTTCGTAATCTTGCCCGATAATGTGGATAAGATCTTTTCCGGGTTAGATTCAGTGAGTAGTGTACCTTGGGGGCTGAAAATATCAGAAGTTATGGAGGATGAGGCGGAAGAGGAATCACCAGTCAGCACCCGTTGCATAACTGTAAGATCCGAAAGTATCTGTGTATTTGCAAGATTTTGCAGCTCTGCAATACTGCGGGGGGAACCGGTCTCACTTCTTACCAGATATTCGTAATAAGTCCGGCCATTCGGAAGATAGCACAGCCCGTTATTGTTTTTGCCGGAACTGCGGAGTTCGGACAAGCCGGAAATAAGCTGTTCATAGGCGGAAAAATATATTTTTTATGTAAACGTTGTTCTGCCGGGTATAGGCTTCCCGCTGCTTTTCGGTAAGGACACCGTCTTTGGCAGAAGCAAGTTCTTCCAGCCGTTCCACGAAAGAAGAATAGAGATAATTGCTTTCTTTTAAATTAACAAAATCCCGGCATTCTTTGATGATGGAGTCAGCAGTGTAGGAGCCATAAAAAGACCGGATTCAGATTTTGTGTGTTCAAAATTTAGGATAGATCGGAAGTATTCCGGCGTCCTGGTAAGGAGTTTCAGGTAATTATCGATGTCGGAAATTTTATAAAAGCGGTATTCGGATAAGATAACAGGAAGCTGTGACTGAGTTCCGGTGAGTGGCGCAAGCGGTTCTTCGTAAAGTGTATAGGGAGCCAGATTATAAGCAGAAGTCAGATAGTTATCCAGCACATCATAGGTGAGACGGTTGTCTTTGGAAAGAGAAGTTCTGTTATGAGACTGAAGTCTGGTGCGTTCCGCATCGACACTTGACCGGACGAGTCCGGGGGCGGTAGTGCATTGTCCATAAGAAATGGGTGTATTATTTATGCCATAGTTTTCGGGATTTTTCAGGGTGTAGTGGAGAGTGATCGTGTTCCCGCTGATTTCCTGACGGAAAAGTTCGGATGTATATTTAGAAAATGCCTGATCTGCGTCCTGGTGAAAGTGAAGAAACAGGACGGAAAGAATCAGAAATGCAGCGGCAGATGGGAGGAGCATGAACAGAGGCTTCTGCCGGAATTTTTTCAGAAATTTTTGCATAAAAATCCCCATATAAATCATTTGTAGTATTTATATGGGGATTTCCTGTAAATATGTATTATCCTTATAATCCGGTAATTAGTTCAACGATAAAGACGCCGAGACATGCGAACAAAGATACCTTCAGCAGACTCTTTCCCCGGTAAGCCAGGAATACAGCAATGATAAATCCGGCAAGTGCAGACCAGATATTTGCGGTGGCACTAAGGATTGCCGGGAATGTCATAGCCGCAAGCGTCACGTAAGGGACATAGTATAAAAATGATTTAATATACGTGCTTTTAATCTCTTTGCGGATCAGTGTCAGCGGAAGCATACGGATCAGGTAGGTGACTGCCGCCATTACAAATATGTAAATGTAAATATTATGATTCATGGTGTGCCTCCTTTACCGGGAAGAAATAAGCCGCAATTCCGGCAATGATCAGAGTAATGATGATAATACGGAATCCGGATGAAATGTTCCGAAGTCCCGGTGTCTTATCAAATAATAAGCTGGCTGCCATGGAAATGACAACAACACCCGCAAGCACACGGTTATTACGTGCCGGCGGAATAATGATCGCGAGGAACATGCCGTAAAGAGCAACGCTTAATGCGCTGACAACACGCGCCGGCAATATATTTCCGGACAGGATGCCAAGAAATGTACCGAACACCCATCCGAATACAGAGATAAATATAACCCCGTAAGAATAAAAAGGACTCAGCTTTCCACCCTTACAGACTGTAACACCGAAGATCTCATCGGTTACACCATAAGCAATGAAAAACCGGTGGATCAGTGGTGCTTCCGGATCAATCTTCTGCGAAAGTGCGCAGGACATCAGACAGTATCTTAAGTTGATGATAAGCTGTGTGATGGCCATCTCTATATAAGAAGCGGTCGATGCGATCAGCGACAGCCCTGCAAACTGTCCGGCGCTGGTCACATTTGTCAGAGAGATCAGAACCGCATCAAAGATCGAAATTCCGACTTTTTTTGCCATGATCCCAAATGTAAATGAAACCGCTATGTATCCAAGACAGATCGGTATTCCGTCCTTGAAACCGGCGGTGAAATATTGTCTTCTGGTCATAATAAATTCCCCAATCTTATGTATAGTTTCTGTAAATAACGAGAATATTATAAGCGCTCTGATTGGTTGCGTCAATGATGTGAAAAGTGGAAGATGGGAGAGATTGAGAACAAAGATAACAGTATACTATGTAAACGAATATAAAAATGAATAGAAATAATTCAAAATAGCTGCCGAATTAGTGGAAAACATACAAAACATATAAAACCTATTGACAAGGTAGGGTAAAAGCGGTATCATACGCATATCGAATCTGAGATACGAAAAACACACATAGATGGAGTGATGAGTATGATAAAAGTAGAACACGCAAACAAAACATTCTCCGGAAAATACGGTAAGGTACATGCCCTGCAGGATGTAAGCATCCATGTAGAAAAGGGAGATATTTACGGAATCATCGGATTCTCCGGAGCCGGTAAATCCACATTGATTCGTCTTGTAAATGGACTTGAAACACTGGATAGCGGAACTGTAACGGTTCATGGAGAAGAACTTGGAAGTTTGAAGAAACCGCAGCTTCGTAAATTAAGAAGAAAAATTGGAATGGTATTCCAGCAGTTCAACCTTCTGGAATCCAAAACAGTTTATCATAATATAGCATTGCCGCTGATTCTTGAGAAAGTACCGAAGGCTGAGATTGACAAGAAAGTCAAAGAAGTTCTTCGGTTTGTAGAACTGGAAGACAAGAAAGACGTGTATGTCAGCCAGCTTTCCGGTGGACAGAAACAGAGAGTCGGAATTGCAAGAGCATTGACAACAACACCGGATATTCTGCTTTGTGATGAGGCAACCAGTGCCTTGGATCCACAGACAACAGAGGCAATTCTGAAACTACTTAAGAAGATTAATCGTGAGATGGGGGTTACAATCCTTCTGATCACACATCAGATGCAGGTGGTTCAGATGATCTGTAATAAAGTAGCAGTCATGGAGAAAGGTCAGGTAGTCGAGGCGGGAAGTGTACTGGATGTATTCGGAAAACCGCAGGCACCAGTTACAAAGAGATTTGTTCAGACTGTTGTGAATGATCAGATCCCTGAAAGCATCATAAGTCTTGTAAAAGGGCAGAAAGAACATTTCCGTGTAGAACGACTGAAATTTATCGGAAGCAGCGTAAAACGCCCGGTTATCTCAGATATTTGTCATGTAGAAGGAATTGTAGTAAATATCTTAGGAGCAACCGTTCAAGAACTTCAGGACAACATAATGTGTGTGTTCATTTTACAGTTGCTAGGATCTGAAGAGAAGATTCTGAAAGCAGAGAAACAGATTGACGAAAACGGAGTAATCAGAGAAAGGGTAGAGGTGATTTAATGGATCAGCAGTATTTTGGAGTTTCACTGGAGAAATTATTGACCAGTGGAGGACAGACTTTATATATGGTGGCATGGTCATTGATCATCGGAACCATCATAGGAATCATTCTGGCATTGATCCTTGTGCTTTGTCGCAAGGGCGGACTTGCAGAGAATCGGATTCTCTACAATATCGTAAGTATCTACATTAACATTGTAAGAAGCATTCCATTTGTAATCCTTCTTGTAGCAATCATGCCACTGACAAGAACAATTGTTGGAACTACGATTGGAAGTACGGCATCGTTGGTACCACTTGTTATTTACATCAGTCCATATCTGGCACGATTGATGGAGAACAGTTTGTTGGAAATTAATCCGGGTATTCTGGAAGCAGCAGAAGCGATGGGAGCTACAACATGGCAGACTATTCGTTACTTCCTTCTTCCTGAGACACTGGGATCTATTGTTCTGGCACTGACAACTGGTACAATCGGACTTCTCGGAGCATCTGCGATGGCAGGATATGTAGGTGGAGGCGGTGTCGGAGATTTGGCACTGACTTATGGATACCAGAGAATGAACACACCACTAATGATTTTCACAGTTGTAGTACTGGTTATCTTTGTACAGATCCTTCAGTTTGCAGGAAATACAATTTCAAGAAAATTAAGACAGCATAAATAAATATCAGAGTTCTGTAAGAAACAAAAAAGACAGGACAACAAGCCTGGTAATAATAGTTGTGAGTGTTTACAGTCGCTGTGTAACGACAGCCGGACATGAGATAGATAAAAAGAATAGGGAGATTTAGATTATGAAAATGAAAAAATTTATTGCAAGTGTATTAGTAGCGGCAACAGCATTTGGTCTTGTGGCATGCGGAAACTCAGGATCAGGCGATTCTGCAAAGAGTGATTCATCAGCAAAAAGCACAGATAAGAAGGAAATCGTCTATGGAAAATCTCAGGGACCATATACAGAGCTTTTTGAAGATGCCATTGTTCCGATTCTTGAAAAAGAGGGATACACAGTAAAGGGCGTTGATCTTTCTGATCTTCAGACAGCAGACGTTGCATTAAATGACGGAGATGTTGATGTTAACGTTGAGCAGCATACAGCTTACATGGAAAATTTCAATAAGAGTTATAACGGAGATCTGGTAGCAATCAGCCGATCCGACAGTGCCGGCAGGTGTATATTCTAATAAATATGATTCGATCGACGATATTCCGAACGGTGCAAAAGTGGCAGTTCCAAACGATGCATCTAACACAGCACGGTGTTATCTGATGCTTCAGAAGATTGGCTGGATCAAACTGGATGAGAATACAGATCCATCCGCAATAACACAGGATGATATCACTGAGAACCCACATAACATTAAGTTTACAGAGATGAACAGTATGACAATCCCGGCTACAATGGCTGATTTTGATTATGTAGCAATTACAGGAAGTGTTGTATACAATGCAGGAATCGATGCTTCTACAGCACTTGCGAACGAAGATATCCAAGATTACCTTGTACTTCAGGTTGTAGTAAAAAAAGAGAACAAAGATGCAGCATGGGCACAGGCAATCGTAGATGCATATCATTCTGATGAATTCAAAGAATATATGAAAAAAAATAATGATGGATTATGGTGGATCCCAGAAGAACTTCAGTAAGTGGTTCTGAGCGGAGTTAAAGAAAGCGAGGTAGAAGCCATGGATCAGACGGAAAAGTTAATTATAGATATAATTGATCAACATAGAGATGAAGTTATTGAGTTTGCAAGAGATATTTATACACATGCGGAACTTGGATATAAAGAATTTCGTACCTCACAGAAATTTGTAAATAAGATGAAAGAATTAGGACTTCACACAGAAACAGGATTTGCCATCACAGGTGTAAAAGCATACCTGAATGAAGAGAAGAAGGAGAATGCAAGTCTTGCACTTTTAGGAGAGTTGGATGCTCTGAGAATCCCGGAACATGCCTATGTAAATCCTGAAACAGATGCGGCTCACTGCTGCGGACATCATGCACAGATGGCAGGCATATTTGGTGCGGCACTTGCACTTACAGTACCTGAGATTGCAGAAAAACTGGTGGACAGGTAGTATTTTTTGCCACACCTGCAGAAGAGTATGGTGAGATTGAATTTAAGAATCAGCTGCGTGAGCAGGGCAAGATTCGCTATGGAGGTGGAAAATGCGAATTGATCCGTACAGGAGCGTTTGATGATATTGATCTCTGCCTGGCGCATCATATTCAGCCGGGAGATGAAATTCAAGTCGGAAGCGGAACAGGAAATGGATTTGTATCAAAAGTAATCCGCTATTTAGGAAAAGCAGCTCATGCAGCCGGAGCTCCTGACAAGGGAGTGAATGCACTTTCCGCAGCTTCTCTTGGCCTTCAGGCATTAGGCTCAACCGTGAGACTTTTCGTGACGAAGACTGCGTCCGTGTTCATCCGATCATTACGAAAGGTGGAAATCTGGTTAATGTTATTCCGGATGAAATTGTGATCGAGACACTGGTAAGAGCGAAAACAATTGAAGCATTTACGGATGCGGCAAAGAAAACAGATCGTTCTTTTCAGGCAGGTGCAGTGGCGATGGGAGCAAAAGTAGAGATTACTACACTGCCGGGATACCTTCCGACACTTGCAGAACAGGCTTTGCCGGAGTTGAAGAGAGCTGCAGAACTTGCAGCACCGGAAGTACCTGTAAGAGAGGCCGCGGGACATTCCGGCGGTTCTACAGATGTAGGTGATGTGCAGCATCTGATGCCTGTTTATACATTCAATACAGGCGGTGTAAAAGGCGGACTTCATCAGATTAACTTTGAAGTGACGAATGAAGAAGAGGCTTATATTGATACAGCGAAAATGTTTGCATTGGCAGCATATGGATTGCTGAAAGAGAAAGCTGCAAGAAGTAAAGAACTGGTTAAAAATTACAAACCAGTATTCAAAGATTCTGCAGAATATACAAAATTTATGGAGCAGTTTGATTCTAAGGAAGTACTTGATTGATAGTTAAAGAATTTAGTTGTGTAAGGAACAATGCGGGAGATTATGAAGAAAATTACAATTTCATAATCTCCTGCGTTTTGTATGTTTACAGTCCTCAGGTCAATCGGATAATCTCTCGTCATGGCACTTCAGATATGTAATTGTGGAGAGCACGAAATATAGATCATTAAAAATCGTTGCAAATCATTTGCGACGATTCTATTATATAAAATAAAGAAACTGCTTAAAGCTATGAAACATGAGGTATACGAAAGACAGGAGGAACGAATAATGTATACACCTGCAAAAGAACGATACAACATCATGGAATATAACCGCTGTGGAAGAAGCGGATTACTGCTTCCCAAGATTTCGCTTGGCTTATGGCATAATTTTGGGGATGCATCCGATTATGAAAATATGAGGCAGCTTTGCTTCACAGCATTTGATAATGGTATCACACAGTTTGATCTTGCCAATAATTACGGGCCGGCTTACGGAAGTGCGGAGAAAAATTTTGGCAGAATATTAAAAGAAGATCTGATGTCATACCGTGATGAACTAATCATTACGACAAAGGCCGGATATGATATGTGGGAAGGCCCGTACGGTAACTGGGGCAGCCGCAAATATCTGCTGGCGAGCTGGATCAGAGTCTGAAACGTATGGGACTGGATTATGTGGATATTTTCTATCACCACAGAATGGATCCGGAGACACCGCTCGAGGAGACGATGGGAGCTCTGGCAACAGCTGTTTGTCAGGGAAAGGCACTCTATGTAGGACTTTCAAATTATGACGGAGAGACTTTGGAACAGGCAGTAGCGATTCTGAAAGATCTGAAATGCCCGTTTGTGATCAACCAGAACCGTTATTCTATATTTGACAGAACAGTAGAAAAGAATGGATTAAAGGATATGACCGGCAAGCTGAAAAAAGGGCTTATTACATTCAGTCCTCTGGCACAGGGACAGTTGACGGACCGCTATCTCAATGGAATACCGGAAGACAGCCGCATCCGAAAAGACGGAAGATTTTTGAAAGAAAGTGTGCTTACAAAAGAGCGTATGGAACAGATCCGCAAGTTAAATGAACTGGCAGCTCAGCGAGGCGAGAAGCTTGCAGGCATGGCACTTGCCTGGCTGCTTCAGAAAAAAGAGGTTACCAGTGTCCTGATCGGTGCATCCAAAACGCAGCAGATCCTGGATAATATAAAAGCAATCCACAGCGCGCCGTTTACAGATGAAGAATTGCAGAAGATTGATGCGTACAGCCTGTAGACCTTGACATCCCGCCCGCTTATATGCTACGATTTACATTACGAATGGATATATGACAAACGCATTGATGAAGAGAGTATGTAACAGGAAATCTTACAGAGAATCCCGTGAACTGTAGGTGAGAATACTGCAGTGTGATGCTGAGAGGGACAGGTGGAACGTTACAGAAGATGGCTTACTGAGCGGTGTGGATGAGCATGGAAAATGTAAGTTCACGAAGGGTTCCGCCCTTTACAGCGGAGAGGTGGAGTGGTGACTTCACCCGCAGAGACTGTCGGTTGCGAGACTGATAGTGAATGGAAGTGGTAACACGGATTTTCGTCTTCCCTGGGATTTACGAATTGTAACAGAAGTTATGAGGAGTGAATGCAGGGGAGATTTTTTATATAACAGGAAACTGAGTTTCCTGTTATATAAAAAGCCTCCGGCAGGATGCGCATTCGCGCGAAGAAGTAGGATGTCGCAAGCGACCGCGCTCAGCGCGAGAATGTGCCAGGGCACATTCTATATTTCATATATCCGGTAAACATAGAAGGAGAGAGAAAAAACATGTGTGAAAAATGTAATAAAGGAAAATATTATATTACAACAGCAATCGCTTATGCATCAGGCAAACCGCACATCGGTAACACGTATGAGATCGTGCTGGCAGATGCCATCGCAAGATATAAAAGAAGTCAGGGATACGATGTATTCTTCCAGACAGGAACAGATGAACATGGACAGAAGATCGAGCTGAAGGCAGACGAAGCAGGTGTTACACCAAAGGAATTCGTTGACAATGCAGCAGGCGAGATCAAGAGGATCTGGGATCTGATGAATACTTCTTATGACAAATTCATCCGTACAACAGACGAAGATCACGAAGCACAGGTTAAGAAGATTTTCAAAAAACTGTACGATCAGGGAGACATTTACAAAGGATCTTATGAAGGAATGTACTGTACTCCATGCGAGTCTTTCTGGACAGAGTCTCAGTTAGTAGACGGTAAATGTCCGGACTGCGGACGTGAGTGTAAGCCTGCGAAAGAAGAAGCATATTTCTTCAAGATGAGCAAATACGCAGACAGACTGATCAACCACATCAATGAGCATCCGGAATTCATTCAGCCGGTTTCACGTAAGAATGAAATGATGAACAACTTCCTGCTTCCGGGACTTCAGGATCTGTGTGTATCCAGAACATCCTTCAAATGGGGAATCCCGGTAGACTTCGATCCAAAACATGTCGTATACGTATGGCTCGATGCGCTGACCAACTATATCACAGGAATCGGATATGACTGCGACGGTAACAGCACAGAACTGTTTAATAAGAACTGGCCTGCAGACCTCCACCTGATCGGAAAAGATATTATCCGTTTCCATACCATTTACTGGCCAATCTTCCTGATGGCACTGGATCTGCCGCTTCCAAAGCAGGTATTCGGACATCCATGGCTTCTGCAGGGCGACGGTAAGATGAGTAAGTCCAAAGGAAATGTACTTTACGCAGATGAGCTGGTTGATTTCTTCGGAGTAGATGCCGTACGTTACTTCGTACTTCATGAGATGCCATTTGAAAATGATGGCGTGATCTCATGGGAGCTGATGGTAGAGCGTATGAACTCTGACCTTGCAAATACACTTGGAAACCTGGTAAACAGAACTATTTCCATGACAAATAAATACTTCGGCGGTGTTGTAACAGATAAGGGTGTTGCCGAGACAGAAGAAGAAAAGGCTGTCGATGCAGATCTTAAGGCTGTCACAGAAGATACTCCGAAGAGAGTCGATGCGAAGATGGATGAACTGCGTGTCGCAGATGCAATCACAGAGATCTTCGTACTGTTCAAACGCTGCAACAAATACATCGACGAGACAATGCGTGGGCACTTGCAAAAGATGAGGCAAAGAAAGACCGTCTGGAGACCGTTCTCTACAACCTGATCGAGAGCATCAAAGCAGGAGCAAAACTTCTGGAATCCTTCATGCCGGAGACTTCAGAGAAGATCCTTGCTCAGCTTGGAGACGGAAAAGTAACAGAAAAACCGGAGATCCTTTTCGCAAGACTGGATGTCAATGAAGTAATGAAAAAAGTAGAAGAACTTCACCCACATGTAGAAGAGAAGGAAGAGGCAAAAGAAGAAGCTGACGAAGCAGTGATCGATATCGAAGCAAAGCCGGAGATCACATTCGATGACTTCGGAAAGATGCAGTTCCAGGTTGGTGAGATCATTGCCTGCGAAGAAGTGAAAAAATCCAAGAAACTTCTCTGCTCACAGGTTAAGATCGGAAGCGAAGTAAAACAGATCGTATCCGGAATTAAGAAACATTACTCTGCAGAAGAGATGGTAGGCAAGAAGGTTATGGTTCTTGTGAACTTAAAACCTGCAAAACTTGCCGGAGTATTATCTGAGGGTATGTTACTGTGCGCGGAAGACGCAGAAGGTAATCTGGCACTTATGACACCGGAGAAGAATATGCCGGCCGGTGCAGAGATCTGCTAATGCAAGTATAGTAAGTATAGAAAGAATAAAAATGAGGACGGAGGATTTGGAAAATCACCGTCCTTGTTTGATATAGAACTTCATTATCTTTCAATATCCGACATCTATATACAGTATCTGTCATGCAAGTTATCCACATGATGTGGATAAGTATGTGGAAAACCTTGGGATAAGGGTGGGATAACCATGAAATTCCTTGGGATAACGTGTGGAAAAGATGGGATAAATATTGGGATACTGGGGACAGGACATTTTTGATTTGGGACGGAGGATTTAAGACATTATTTTTGAAAATCCTCCGTCCCCGGAGGGATATATGATATTTGATACACATGCACATTATGACGATGAGCAGTTTAATGAGGACAGAGTAGAATTGCTGAATTCTATGGAAGAGCAGGGCGTTGGCACAATTGTAAATGTCAGTGCAGCATATAATTCCTGCAGGAAGGTTATTGCACTTGCAAAGGAATATCCATTTGTATATGCGGCAGTCGGGATTCATCCGGATGAGGTCGGCTGCCTGAATGAAGAGAACTTTGCACAGATGAAAGAGCTGTTTAAAGAGGAGAAAGTGGTTGCGGTAGGCGAGATCGGTCTGGATTATTACTGGGACAATGAGCCGAGAGAAGTGCAGAAAAAATGGTTCATACGGCAGCTGGAACTGGCAAGAGAGTTGGATCTTCCGGTTCTGATCCACAGCCGGGAGGCAGCGGCAGATACCATGGAGATTATGAAAGAGCATGCGAAAGGACTAAGCGGTGTGATCCATTGTTATTCTTATTCCAAAGAAATGGCACAGGAATATATCAAGATGGGATTTTACATCGGCGTTGGCGGAGTGGTAACGTTCAAGAATGCGAAGAAGCTGAAAGAAGTAGTGGAAAATATTCCGCTGACATCAATTGTACTCGAGACGGACTGCCCGTATATGGCACCGGAACCGAATCGTGGAAAGCGCAACAATTCTGCCTATATCCGTTATGTGGCAGAGAAGATTGCGGAATTAAAGGGTATTACGTATGAAGAGGTAGTTGAACAGACGGAGAAAAATGCAAGAGAGATGTACCGGTTATAGCAAAAAGCAGGGGAGATATCGGAAAAACAACGATATCTTCCTTGTTTATTAATAAGAAAACCCTTATGCATAAATTTCCTATTGTCATATAAAACTACTTATGTTAACCTAATCTTACGCAGTCGTCAATCTGACAGACTGCAAAAGTATCTATCAACCAATCGGTAATTATTTCTTTCACTCTATATTCAGATAGATAATCCGATGAAAGCAAAAAAGAGGAAGATCGTTTGAAAAAATGTTTCAGGCAGCTCTGAGAATCTGAGGTATTTGCGGAGAACATTTGGTAAACTTCTGCTTTTCTAAGATATACTCCTGTGTTAAAATATGATTAGGCAGAGAATTCTTTACTTCAAACGATACTTTATCTTACAAAAGAAGGGAGAATTCTATGAGAAGAAACCAGAAAAATGTAACAGAAGATGACTTTATTATGCTTCCGACGGTGGATTTTTGTTTCAAAGAATTGATGCAAAATGAAAATATCCGGAAAGGAATCGTAGCGGCTTTGCTAAAGCTTCACCCGGAAGACGTAGAAAAAACAGACCTCATGCCTACAATATTACAAAAACAGTATGAGGATGATAAATACGGAATTTTGGATGTTCGGGTGAAGTTAAAAAACGGTGTACAGATAGACTTTGAGATGCAAGTTGTCTACTACGACTACTGGGCTAACCGGTCGGCGTATTATCTTGGAAAAATGTATGTGGATCAGATCAGAGAAGGCGACAGTTATGACAGGCTGCAGAAGTGCATTCAGGTAAGCATTCTGGATCATACTTATTTTCAGGATGATGAAAAGTGCTATCGTCGGATTGCATTGTGTGACACAGAGACAGGGAAAGAGTATACAGATCTGTTAGAGATGCACATACTGGAACTGTCCAAGCTTCCGCCTGAGCAGAAAAATGAGACAGATCTGTTACAATGGATGCGCTTTCTAGGCGGAAAATGCAGGGAGGATTTCAAGAAGATGGCAGAGAATAATTCTACTTTTGAAGAGGCATATGATGTATTAGACAGACTGAGTGCGGATGAGAAGAAACGGCTGGAATACGAAGCAAGGCAGAAAGCAATCAGAGATCATGACATTATGATGAAGACAGCAAAAAGACTTGGACTCGAGGCTGGAATTGCAGAGGGAAGAGAAAAGGGAATTGCAGAGGGAAGAGAACAAGAAAAACGCAATATTATTCGTGAAATGCTGCAGGATCACATTCCCGATTATAAAATTAAACAATATACAGGAGCAACAGATAAAGAGATTTCCGAGGAAAAGAGCCGGTTGTTTTAAATGTCTGCGCCTATTATTGAAAGGTAGTGAAATATACAGATCGTACATGATAAAAATTCTCGATAATCTGTTCCGCATATGAAACAGCCAGAAAAGCCCGAAAAATGGGGAAAAGCAAGACCGTGGATTTTAATCAGTGCGCCGGCTATCTTGAAGAATAAATATTTTTACTTTGTAGCAGCATTGTTTATCTTGGCACTTAGCATTGCGTCAGGTAACGGATCTATGACCGTATATTATTGTGGAAATATCTTAAAAGATATGGATATGATGACACCACTTTCCATGGCACTGACACTTCCGGTTATTATTGGAAACTGTTTCGTACCTGCGATTGTTAAGAAAATAGGACATCAGAAAACGCTAATCCTCAGTTCGATTCTGATGCTGGTCGGATTCCTGATCGTAGCAATTAACCCTCACAGCGGAACATTTGCCATCGTCGGAATGGTCGTAAGAGGATTTGGAAATGGAGCAATCTTCGCTTGTGGATTCGCATTAGCAGCCATAGCAAGCTTACCGGGCATATGAGAATCTTCCATCCCCGTTTATATTTTCTTTATACATATTTCATTTTTTATCGCTGTCAATCCCGGCCAAATTATTGTATAATGAGGAATAATCGAGAAACCATATAACAGATACGGGAGGGTCTATGAAGGAACCAACGTTAGGAAATCCGCAGAATACCATCGAGGTTCTGCAGAAATATAATTTTTCATTTCAGAAAAAATTCGGTCAGAATTTCCTGATCGATACACATGTATTAGATAAGATCATACAGTCGGCGAATATCACGGAGGATGATATGGTACTGGAGATCGGACCAGGAATCGGTACGATGACGCAATATCTGGCACAGGCGGCAGGAAAGGTGATCGCAGTTGAGATCGATAAGAATCTGATCCCGATCCTGGAGGATACATTAAGCGGATATGACAATGTACGTGTCATCAATGAAGATGTATTGAAGTTGGATCTTAAGAAGATTGCAGACGAAGAGAACAACGGAAAGCCGGTCAAAGTGGTGGCGAACCTGCCATATTATATTACGACGCCGATCATCATGGGACTTTTTGAAAATGAGGTTCCGGTGGAGAGTATCACTGTCATGGTGCAGAAAGAAGTTGCGGACCGTATGCAGACCGGACCGGGTAATAAGGACTATGGCGCACTGTCATTAGCAGTACAGTATTATGCCGACCCGTATATTGTGGCAAATGTTCCGCCGAACTGTTTCATGCCGAGACCGAAGGTGGGATCAGCGGTTATACGTCTGACCTGTCATCAGGAGAAACCGGTACAGGTGCAGGATGAGAAGCTGATGTTCAACATTATCCGTGCATCTTTCAACCAGAGAAGGAAGACACTGGCGAACGGTCTGAAGAATGCGGCGACATTAGATTTTACAAAAGAAGAAGTGGAAGCAGCGATTGATGCACTTGGAAAGGGTGCAAGTGTGAGAGGTGAGACACTGACACTGGAAGAATTTGCAAGATTGAGTGATTTATTATCTCCATATAAGAAAGGATGATGACGATGGACAGAAAAGAAGGGCAGACACTATTTGAGGTAACACCGGAAATCAGCCATTTTGCAGAACTTTGCGAGAAGAACAATGCGATAGACAAAGAGCTGTATACGAAGTACGAAGTCAAACGGGGACTCCGTGACCTGAACGGAAAAGGTGTCCTTGCGGGACTTACGAACATTTCCGATGTATGTGCGAAGAAGATCGTGAACGGAGAGGAAGTGCCATGTGCAGGAAATCTTTACTATCGCGGCTATAATATCAAAGATCTGGTGCAGGGGTTTCTGAAAGATAAGCACTATGGATTTGAGGAAATCGCCTATCTGCTGTTATTCGGTGAACTTCCGGATAAGACGCAGCTGCAGACATTTCATGAGACACTGGTGGAAAGACGGACATTGCCGCCGACATTTGTCCGTGATGTGATCATGAAAGCGCCAAGCCGTGACATGATGAACAGCCTGTCGAGATCGATCTTAAGTCTGTACACGTATGATCCTCATGCAGACGATACGTCGATTCCAAATGTACTGCGTCAGTGCCTGAATCTGATCAGTCAGTTCCCGATGCTGATGATCTATGGTTATCATGCATATAATTACCGTATGGGAGAAGATCTCTTCATCTATGCACCGTCACCGGAATTATCAACAGCAGAGAATATACTGATGATGCTGCGTGAGAATAAGAAATATACGAAATTAGAGGCAAAGATCCTGGATATGGCACTTGTCCTTCATATGGATCACGGCGGCGGTAACAATTCTACATTTACAACGCATGTGGTAACATCATCCGGAACGGATACTTATTCGACGATCGTGGCTGCTATGGCATCCTTAAAAGGACCAAAGCACGGGGGAGCAAATGTCAAAGTAACCCAGATGTTTGACGATATGATGGAAAAAGTCAGTGACTGGGAAGATGATGATGAGGTACGCCGGTATCTGACCGATCTGTTGGATAAGAAGGCATTTGACCGGAAGGGACTGATCTACGGAATGGGGCATGCAATTTATTCCGTATCTGACCCGAGAGCCGATATTTTTAAGAAGTTCGTTAAGCAGCTTGCAAGAGAAAAGGGCTGTGAGAAGGAATATGCACTGTATGAAAAGGTAGAGCACATGGCACCGGAGGTCATCGCAGAAAAGCGTAAGATATACAAAGGTGTAAATGCGAATGTCGATTTCTACAGCGGACTTGTATATAGTATGCTGGATCTTCCACCGTCACTTTATACACCGATCTTTGCGGCAGCGCGTATCGTCGGATGGAGTGCACACCGTCTGGAAGAGCTTAAGAATGTAGATAAGATCATTCGTCCGGCGTACAAACCGCTGGCCGAATACAAAGAGTATGTCAGAATGGATGATAGATGATGAAGCATGAATTTTATTATACATCCAGAGATTCCGTGACAAAGATCCATGCGATCGAATGGTTCCGGATAGAGAGATAAAAGGTGTTTTACAGATATGTCATGGAATGGTGGAGTATATTGACCGTTATGATGAATTTGCCGAATTTATGTCGGAGTACGGATATTATGTAGTCGGACATGATCATCTGGGACATGGGAAATCCATACAGACAGAAGCTGATCTGGGATATTTTGATGAACGGAAAGGGAATCAGTATGTGATCGGAGATATTTATCAGCTGCAGGAGATGACACGGAAAAAATATCCGGATGTGCCGTATTTTATGCTGGGGCACAGTATGGGTCATTCCTGTTGAGACAGTATCTGACGATGTATGCGGAAGGCCTTGCGGGAGTTGTCATTATGGGAACCGGTCATCAGGGAATGCTGACGCTTTGTGCGGGAAGGATGATCTGCAGGATCATCGCAGCGTTCAAAGGATGGAAATACAGAAGTACATTTGTGGATAGTCTGAGCTTTGGAGGTTTCAATAAGAAATTTGAACCGGGCGAGACATCGAAGGAATGGATCACATCCGACAAGAAGAAAAGGGATGAATATCTGCGGGATCGCTGTGTTCCTATACATTTACACTGGGAGCCTATTATCAGATGTTTACCGGTATGAAGGTTCTGGTACGGAAGGGAAGTATGAAGCGGATTCCGAAGACGCTTCCGGTGCTCTTTACGGCAGGATCGATGACCCGGTAGGGGCATTCGGAAAGAATGTGACCAAAGTCTATGAGAAATATAAAGATGCCGGGATCAAAGATGTGTCGATCCATCTGTATGAAGGCGACCGGCATGAGATCTTGAATGAGGTGGACCGGCAGAATGTGTATAAGGATATCCTTGCATGGATCGAAGAAAGAAATAAAACAAAAGCGGAGTCGTAAAGACATCCGCAGAAATTATCGGTAAAGTGGACCGCCAGAAGTAATCTTCTGGCGGCCTTTACTTTATGAGGGGGGCGATAGTTGTTATCCAACTATCTGAAAGTATTATAATCAAGAAATGTGAAAAAAGTATGTTCATTTTATAAAAAAACGCAACAAAAAACTCTCCTTTTCGGAGAGCTTTTTGTTGTTGTTATAATTACTAAAGGAATGAGAGTAAAGTGTACACCGGAGAGTGATTCCGGTGTTTTACTTTATGAGGGGGGGGATAGTTGTTGCTTATCAACTATCTGATATATAGTATAGACAAAAAATATGTCTAAAGTATGTTAAAAACATAAAAGAATTCGAAAAAATCTTAACTAAAAATGAAGAAGACAAAAACAGATTCTAAAGAGCGGAAAGTAAAGGACAGCATTCAGAGTATTTGCGTAAATGAGCAGTTACGATATCAAAGAATTCACCGGAGGTTGGTTTCAGAGTTAAAGGGCGTAATGCAATTTTTTCGAGAAGCGGTCTGTTTCCGTGCTCCCAACAGACCTTGATGACAGTGCGGATATCACGTTCAACACTATAACTTGTCGTATTATAGTGACGTGCGATGTCTGGATAAAGATACTTACTGACGAAAAGGAGGTAGTTTTCATCAGACAGACAAAGACGTATACCATAAATGAGATATTCATAGCCACGGTAAGTTGCACCAATACCAAGAGAGCGAATAAGATATTCTATTTCTGGCTCATGCATAATATGTCATCTTCTTTCTAAAAATTTTGTTTGGAAGAATCCGACAAGATGAAAATCCCACGGAGTATGAAAAAATAAAAAAGATTCTTAAATCACCAGGGATTATTATATAGAAAAAATATCTTTACGAAAATATGGTTTATTGTTTTTAGACATAATATTAGCAGTTTCTATTTTAGACGACAGAATGGATAAAGAGCATATTTTCATAATATCTTAAGAATTTACAAGACCAGGACTTAAAAATTAGTTGATATTCTTGTATAGTATAAGGGAGGTGATGAGAAATGTACAACGTACTTGTATGTGATGATGATAGAGAGATTGTAGAAGCAATAGAGATATACCTGTCGCAGGAAGGATATAAAGTGTTAAAAGCCTATGACGGTGAGGAAGCGTTAAAAGTGCTGGACAGGGAGAAGGTGGATCTTCTGATCATTGATGTGATGATGCCGAAGCTGGATGGAATCCGGGCAACGTTAAAGATCCGCGAGAAGAAGAATATGCCGATCATAATCCTGTCGGCAAAATCTGAGGATGCCGATAAGATCCTGGGGCTGAATGTAGGAGCGGATGATTATATGACGAAGCCATTCAATCCGCTGGAGCTGACAGCGCGGGTAAAGTCCCAGCTTCGCAGATATACACAGCTTGGAAGCACGATCGATAAAAGTAATCAGGCTGTTTATGCGGTCGGTGGATTATCTATCGATGATGAACAGAAGGAGGTTACGGTTGACGGGGAACCGGTCAGACTGACACCGATCGAATATAATATTTTATTATTACTGGTGAAAAATCAGGGAAAAGTATTTTCTATCGATCAGATATATGAAAGTATCTGGAATGAGGATGCTATCGGGTGGATAATACAGTGGCAGTACATATCCGCCATATCAGAGAGAAGATCGAGATCAATCCGAAGGAGCCGAGATACCTGAAGGTAGTCTGGGGTGTCGGGTATAAGATAGAGAAGCTTTAGAAAGGAGCATATATGAAGAAATGGTACCGAATGCCAAGAGTAAAATTCTTTTTGCTGGCAGCGGCACATATACTTGCAGCTGCAGGGGTGTTATGCATCCTGTGGGCTACGCGTTATCCGATGCTGATACAGGAGCTGTGTTCTGCTGATGCTGCGAAGACGTATGAGGAAAGCAATGCATTTGCCAATGCTGTGGCCAATGCCAATTATCACATCCTGGACGAGATCCAATATCAGACCTTATATGATACAGATGGAAAATATGACCCGGATAAGATCGTAGATGTGGCAAAATATGAAGATACAGGCGGGATAACGGGTAAAGACGAGACCGGACTGTCCTTCCGGCTGGGGGACATGTATTCCTGGGGCAAATTAATCGCAGAAACGATGACAGATGATGGTTCCGTCTCAGATACCCGGGACGAACAGGACGCTATCATTGTGTGTCAGCGGTCAGACGGAAGCTACCACTATTTCCGTTATAAAGAATTTAAACAGATGATCGACAGAGGGGATCTGTCATTTGTCATTACAGGAAACAGTTCTGCAGATGATATTCTGGATGAGCTGAAACAAGGGGAATATCAGGAAAGCAGCAGCGGGGAATCCAGATTCAGGGGACTTCAGGATATCGATGGAAAGATTGCTTACATCAATTGCTGGAATTATGACGGGACAAAGATTCCTGGAGACTATAAGACGGTAAACGGAGAAACAGTACTCCAGCTTGTGAATAATTCCAAGACATGGAACGGCAGGCTGAGTGATGCTACAGAATGATAAATGATGCGGCCGAGATCATCTATTCGGATGTTGACAATTATGTGTTAAACCAGAAGCAGTATCAGGAAGGAAATACGAATATCACATACCTGTATGTGAACCGGGATAACGGAACGGTCATTACGAATAAAAAGAAATATCAGGACTATGATCATTACGAGGAGAGCCTGGAACAAATAAAAAAATCAGGGAAATATGTGATCGTAAGACCGAAGCTTGCAGACTATGAAAGTAATATTGAAAAAGCCGGCAAAGGAGATTCAATGGCACAGGAATGGCAGAAGACAGTAGCCGGTTATGTAAATGCGTCAGATTATGTATATGCATCGGTTGTGGATACAGCGTATCCTGTGAAAGATGATTTTTACGAGCAGAAACAGATCTTTACACAATATGCGGCCGGGGTCAAAGCGGCCGGTATAGGGGCAGCTCTGGCAGTCGCAGCTTATCTGGCGATTCTGGTGTTATTGACGATCGGAGCCGGAAGAAGTGCAGAAGATGAAGAAGTGCATCTGGTGAAGTTTGATCACATAAAGACAGAACCGGCAGCAGTTGGTGTAATATTGCTCTGGGCAGTAGTTATGCTGGTAGTAACAAAAGCCGGGATATTTACATGGCAAAGCGTAAATGGAGAGACTATTTATACAGAAAGTAAACAGATATATCTGCAAGGAATGGTGGTGGGATGTCTGGGGGCGCTGTATAGCTGTGCGATGTTCCTTCTGGGTTATCTGAGTCTGGTGAGAAGAATCAAGGCGAAGACTGTATGGAAGAACAGTGTATTCAGATGGCTGTTACTCTTTTTGAAAGAGATGCTTCAAAATATCCGGTATCTGTGGAAAATGATGATCGGATTAGCAGCATTTTTACTGTTCCACTGGCTGACCTATATATTTGCTGCAGATGGGAGTACTACCTGGGCGTGGGCATTCATCTTGCTGGTAACAGATGCCGCAGCATTCGTCTGGATGGTTCAAAAGGCAAAAGGAACCGGAAAGATCATGATAGGGATCGAGAAGATTGCCGGCGGCGAAGTGGAGTATCAGATTCCGGTAAATGGATTACTGGCAGAGCAGAAAGAGATTGCAGAGAAAGTAAATTCTATTGGAGAAGGACTGGAAACAGCACTTGCAAAGAGTATGAAAAGCGAACGGCTGAAGACGGATCTCATTACGAATGTCTCGCATGACATCAAGACCCCGCTTACATCTATTATTAATTATGTAGAACTGTTAAAGCAGGAGGACTTTAAGGATCCGAAGATCCGGCGTTACATTGAAGTTCTGGAACAGAAATCACAGCGCCTGAAGACATTGACAGAAGACGTCGTAGAGGCTTCCAAGGTAAGTTCAGGGAATATTACGTTGGAATTCATGAACCTGAACCTGGTGGAAATGATCCAGCAGACGAGTGGAGAATTCGAGGAAAAATTCAAGGCAGGAGATCTGGAAGAGGTCATGAACCTTCCGAATGAGGAGATTGTGATCCGCGCAGATGGGAGACGGCTTTGGAGAGTGCTGTCTAATATATATAACAATGCGGCAAAATATGCGATGCAGGGAACAAGAGTTTATGCTGATCTCGAGAAGAAAGATGGCATGGCATGCTTCAGCCTGAAGAATATATCGGCACGGCCGCTGAACATCCCGGCTTCCGAGCTGACGGAACGATTCATTCGCGGGGATGTATCAAGAAGCACAGAAGGCAGTGGTCTGGGATTGTCGATCGCACAGTCGCTGACGGAAATGCAGGGCGGAACATTTGAATTATATCTGGATGGAGATTTGTTTAAAGTGACAATAAAATTCCCGGTTTCATAGTTGGGGACGGAGGATTGCATGCAATCCTCCGTCCTTAACTGCATTTTCTCGGTTCTGTCCGGTAAAATTGCTATCCATGATACTTGCGCTCTTGTCTAAAAAACAGTAAAATATAATATTATGAATGAATTAAGTAAATTATTACAGGAAAATTTAAATATAGAATTTATATCAGCAACGCTGAGTAATCCGAAGAAGAAAGACGATGTGCAGAAGGTAAAGGTAAGACCTGTACTGAAAAAAGAGGTACTTTACTTCCAGTTTGAATCTTCCGGAACAATCAGGCATTTCATGAGAATGTGGAGGAGAAAAAAGCTTGTGAAATACTTCTCGAATATATGGGAAATATGCGCCAGATGCAGATGGAGACACAGAGAGCGGATTATACGGTTCTTGTAAGTAAAAAAGGAAAAGTGACCATAAAAAGTAAGATAAAAAAGGGCGGGAAAAAGAAGATTGATATGAGCCATGACCGTAAGAAAAAGTATGTGTTGGAAGAGGGAGTCCCGGTACCGTTTCTTCAGGATCTTGGAGTTATGACGCAGGATGGAAAGATTGTGCGTGCAAAATCCGATAAGTTCCGCCAGATCAACCGTTTTCTGGAGTTTATCGAAGATATCCTTCCGGAGCTGGATAAGGGAAGAGAACTTACAATTCTGGATTTTGGCTGTGGAAAGTCTTATCTTACATTTGCCATGTATTATTACCTGCATGAATTGAAAGAATATGACATAAGAATCATAGGACTGGATCTGAAGAAAGAGGTGATCCGTCACTGTAATGAACTGAGTGAGAAATACGGCTATGAAAAGCTGAGATTTCTGGAAGGGGATATTGCAGATTATACCGGAGTCAACAAAGTAGATATGGTAGTAACTCTACATGCCTGTGATACGGCAACGGATTATGCACTGGCGAAAGCGGTCGGCTGGGATGCAAAAGTGATCCTGTCTGTACCATGCTGCCAGCATGAATTGAACCGACAGATCCGGAATGAGGTATTAGAACCGGTATTAAGATATGGACTGTTGAAGGAACGTATGGCGGCGCTGATCACGGACGGACTCCGGGCACAGTATCTGGAGCGCGAGGGGTATGAAGCACAGATACTGGAATTCATCGATATGGAACACACACCGAAGAATATCCTGATCCGGGCAGTAAAAAGGAATCAGAAAGCAGATCAGAAAGAATCTGTAAGGCGGCAGCAAATCGAAGCATCTATTCGGAAATGTGAAGCAGAACTCAGGGTGTCACCGACACTGGGGCGCCTGTTAGATAACCAGGGAAAAACGGAATAAAGAGGGAGTATAAATGACATTAACTTTAAAGAAACGTTTGATAAATGTGGGCGTTTTGTCTGCAGTATTTATCGTGGCTGTCATTATATTCAGCTACGTGACGAATAAGGGGAATGACAACATGACGGCTGATATGGGAGCCGCAACATTTCCACAGATCTCATTTTCATATGGAGATTATAAGATCAATACACTTACAGGCTATGCAAAGAGGATGGATGTGTCTTCTATGCATAATACCATCACTCCGGTAGCCGATCAGAGTCTGGATGTAAATATAGAGCATATGGCAATAAATTTACAGGAGCCAGCTATAAAGTCTACACACTGGACGGGACAAGTGAACTGGAATCTAAGAAAATCAAAAAGGCAGGAAAGAACTTCAGTCTGGATCTGAGTGGAGATAAGGTACTGGATGAAGAAAGAATTCTGGAGGTTCGGCTGAACAGAATGGTGCGGATCCGGTATATTTCTACACCAGAATTGTCAGTGATGAAGATGCCAATGTTGCACAGTGTCTGAATTATATCAGTGATTATCATGAAAATGCACTTGCAAAGGCAGAGAATGCAGGCGTAGGAGCAGCGCTTGAGCCGACGGATGATGCGGATAATACGACGCTTCAGCATGTAACGATCAATCGAATTACGAACAGGTTACATGGGGCAGTCTGAAACCACAGGTAGAACAGGAAGAACGCTGGAGTATCAAAGAACTGAACAGTACCTGCATGTCGGTATTGTTACAATACAGGGTAAGCTGTAAAGGAGAGGAAAATGAATCCGACCGGTATGCGGTCAAAGAATTCTTCCGTGTCAGATACATCGCAGATGCACAAAAGACATACCTCTTAGATTATGACAGAACGATGGATCAGATATTTGATGCGACGAAGAAGGTTCTGAATGAGAAGGGAATTATCCTCGGAATTGCACCAACGAATCTGTCTTATAAGGTGAATAAAGACGGGACGATCGTATCATTTGTCGAGGCAAATGAACTTTGGAATTATAATAAAGATTCGGATGAGGTGTCACTTGTATTCGGATTTGCAGATGCGGAAAATACAGATGTGAGAAATCTGGTTCCGGATCACAAGATCAAGATTTTGAAAGTAGACGCAAAGGGCAACACGACCTTCCTTGTGTCGGGATATATGAATCGTGGTGAGCATGAAGGTGAAGTCGGAGTGGCCGTATATTATTACGATATAGAGAAAAATTCCGTGGAAGAGAAAGTCTTTATCTCTACCAATAAATCTTATGCACAGGCAGTCAGTGAACTGGGAGAAATGTCTTATTATGATGCGAAGACAGACATGCTCTACACCATGGTGGACGGTACACTATATCAGTATAGTATAGAGGATGATGAGAAAACAGTACTGGTCAAAGGTCTGGACGCACAGCAGTATGTCGTATCGGAAGATGGAAGTCTGATTGCATATCAGGCAGACGGAGAACTAGGAACTGCAACGAAAGTATCGATCCTGAATGTAGGGACAGGAAAGAAGCAGAAAATAACCTGCAGCGAAGGAGAATGCATCCGTCCACTGGGCTTCATCAGAAGTGATTTTGTATATGGAATTGCGAAGACGGAAGACATAGGAAATACCGTGTCCGGAGAAGCAACCGTCCCAATGTACAAATTGGAGATCCGGAATCAAAAAGGAAAAGTGATCAAAACCTATCAGACAGATGGCATTTACATTTTAAATGCAGCATTTGATGAAGATATGATCACGCTGGAGCGTGCATCAAAGGATGGGGACACCTATACTGCAACAGCTCCGGATTATATTACGAACAATGAACAGAAGACGAAAAGCAATATTACACTGGAGACATATGCGACAGATCTGAAGCAGACACAGGTACGACTGACATACAATGATGGGATATCGGATAAGGAACCAAAAGTACTGAAACCAAAACAGATCCTGTTCGAGACACCGCAGACGATCACATTTTCAGACAAAGACGCACCGGAGAAATATTATGTCTATGGACATGGTGAGATCCAGGGCGTGTATACAAAGGCAGGGGATGCGATCAAGAAAGCAAATGATTACAACGGAGTGGTAGTCGATTCCTCACAGGACTATGTATGGGAGCGTGGTAACCGTAACCTGCAGTATTCGATCACAGAGAAAGATGACGTATTAAATACAATCAAGGACCGTCTTAAAAACCAGGAGAAGCCAATTGATATTTTGAAGGATATAAATGATGGTGCTGCCTATGACCTGACCGGATGTACGACAGAAGAGATCCTGTACATTATCAATCAGGGCAGACCGGTCATTGCAATGCTGGATTCGCAGAATGCGGTTATTCTGGTGGGATATAGTGATACGAATGTTGTGTATGAAGACTTGAATGACAGTACAAGACACAGCGTGAAGTATGAAGAGATGGATCAGATGACATCCGGAAGCGGAAATGCGTATATTGGATAGTTGTGTATAGAAAATAAAAAAGAGCGGACATATAACTGTTATGAAATGAGTTATATGTCCGCTCTTTTTGATACCATTCAGATATAGATTAAGCTGTGCGGAAAAGTGTTCCTTTATATTTCTTCAATGCTCCGTACACGATCAGACCAAGAACAGTGCAGGAGATCACCTCACCAATCCAACCGTCAGCATCATAAACGGAATCGGAAGTGTCACACCATAACCGTAACGCAGTACGAACGGAACGATGATGATATTCGAAATAATCGGTGGAAGTGTTGCGACAACCGGCTTCTGCTCACGCAGTTTCCATGTGAAAAATGCACCGATCAGAGTTGCAATACTGCCGAATACAATATCCGGAAGGATCGCACCGCCCAGAATATTACCGATCAGACATCCGACAAAGAGTCCCGGAATAGCGGCTGGTGTAAATATTGGTAAAATAGTGAGTGCCTCGGAGATACGAACCTGTACTTCTCCGAAAGAAAATGGTGCAAAGATGTAAGTCAGCACCACATAGATTGCAGCGATCATGGCTGCCTGGGTCATGAAACTAAGATTTTTGTTTTTCATTTTTCAATTCTCCTTTAGTTTTGTTTTACGTGTGGAAGGTCACGAACACACGCGCCGTAGCGGATAGGAAAGAAATCCGGTGGATGTCTTTTCTATCATCTTCTTTACGCCGGGAATCGGCGAAACCTTTGTAAGACCTTGGTTTTTTCGGGTTTTGTAACGGGTGATAGTATAGCATGAAAAGACAAGAAAAGCAAGAACATACCCACTTTCTATTAAATTTGCATATTGTATTGTTAAATTGCATATGCTATAATGCCAGTAGGCAAAAAGATAATGCTATTCCATAGTGAACAGCAACGAAAAACCCTCGGAGTGCCATCCGAGGGTTTTTCTATTCCTGATTTTGGTGTGGAAAGGCTTAACTCCACAGGTTAGTTACCGGCTATTTATCGCCATCTAACCATTTGATGATGTAGTGGCAAACTACACCAGCCGCAACAGCGACAATAAAAGATAATGCCAAATCCATAATGAACACCTCCTTCCTGTTGCCAGTATGGAGGCAGCAACATTGTCAGTATACCATACGGTGTTTTGAATTTCTGTATATGTTGAAGTAAATTTGAGTTTAATTGGGATTTAATTCAGAAAGGCTGTGGATACCCGAACCGGAATAAAGCTTGGAAAGGCGTTCCTGTTCAGGTTCCATCGGCGGGTCAATTCTAAAGGGGCAAAATTCTGCTAAAAGCAGGCTTTCAAAATTTGAAACTCGGCATACGCCTCAGACAGTCAAATTTTGAAAACCTAACGCAGAATTTTACCCCTTAAGAATTACCAACGCCTCTTTCACATTCACTGGAACGCCTTTCCAAGTTTTATTCCGTGTGTATCAAATGCCTCAAAAATTAAATGGCAAATGCGTAACCGTAGTGGCCTCCACCGGGTTACACTTCCGGGCATTTCATTTATTAACATCCGCTGCTAGTCACGACTTGAAGAAAACAGTATAAAGTGGTTCTGGTGAATGTGAAATGCTCTTAGAAAAAGTTAGAGAGTCAGAATCTCCGTTAAAGGAACGAAGCGAACGTGTTTGAGGCGAACGCCGAGTTTGAGCGTAGTTCCTTTGCTTTTAGGAGATTCTGGCTCTCTTAGTTTTTCTTAGAGCGTGG
>ENA-OQAA01000163-OQAA01000163.1-human-gut-metagenome-genome-assembly--contig:-NODE-163-length-49464-cov-3.593125_pt1 | contig 49464 bp, 67 predicted proteins | sample MGYA00242489_ERZ504515 | MGnify/ENA primary metagenome ERZ504515 (study PRJEB26092, sample SAMD00036237) | human gut metagenome | host: Homo sapiens | study: EMG produced TPA metagenomics assembly of... | reverse complement strand
GACGCTTTCATGGAACGTTTACACCAACAGCCCGGACGGTTACAATCAAGCAAAAATCGCCGGACAGGAAAAGAAATTTGCAGACAAGGCAGCTATGGAAAAATATCTGAATGGGCGTATCAAGCCTATCAGCATTTATTTACTGAAATATCGCCGCCTATTCCGAAAGAATATGCCTACCATTCAAGATAAACGGGCAGCTTTTACCGGGCTACACGATTGAGGCGAGGAACGGGAACAGCCGACCACTGAACAGGCAGCACCCGTCCCGACAGAGCCACCGCAGAACATAGGCAAAGGAACGAGCCGGAACAATTTGCAATTCTGATTGACAGCCGCAGCCGTTTTGAAACAGGCGAACCGGGCGGCGTATGGCTTTCCATGCCGACCACAAAGGAGCAGCTTCACGAAGCTATGAGAACTGTCGGCATTACCGCTGACAATCCACAGGACTTTTTTATTAACGGATATTCTGATAATGAAAACAGGCATATTGCCTTACCCTATGACATGGTATGCGCCGCTGACATTGACAGCCTTAATCTTCTTGCAGCGCGTATCGCACAGCTTGACCCCACAGAGCTTCCAAAGCTCAACGCAGCCTTGCAGCAGAAACAGGGATTTGAAAATATCGGACAGATAATTGATTTTACTTACAACGTGGACTATTTCGTACATATCCCCGGAGTGAACACGTCCCGCGACTTGGGCGACTATTACCTTAACAAATCCGGCATGGTGCAAATGCCCGAAGAATGGAAAAACGGCGTTGACCTTGCTGCTTTTGGAAAAAATGCTGCCGAGCAGGAGCAGGGCAGCTTTACCCCTTATGGCTACCTTGTGAAAAGCGGCGACGAATGGGAACGCCATTTTGAGGGGCGCAAATTGCCGGAGGAATACCGTATTATGAGTTATCCGAAGCCGGAACAAAGCGAACAGGACAAGATTTTTATGGACGAAGCCGCCACAGAACAAACCGCCCCGGCGACAGCCATAGAGCCGCAAAACCCCCGCCCGGTTATCCCTATCGTGCTGACAAGCGAAAAACCCGCAGAAAAGATGAAAGAGATTACCGACCGTTTGGAGCAGGGCATTACAGAACTCTTTGACAGTGAACGCTACAAAGAATATCTCAAAGTTATGTCCCGCTTCCACAATTACAGCTTTAACAATACGCTGCTTATCGCCATGCAGAAACCCGACGCTTCCCTTGTGGCAGGATTTACAGCTTGGAAAAATAACTTTCAGCGCAACGTAATAAAAGGAGAAAAGGGTATCAAGATTATTGCCCCGTCGCCGTTCAAGGTAAAACAGCAAACGGAGAAAATCGACCCACATACAAGGAAGCCTGTTATGGGGAAAGACGGGAAACCTGTCATGGAGGAAAAGGAAGTCACCATACCCGCTTATAAGGTGGTATCTGTCTTTGATGTGTCGCAGACCGAGGGAAAAGAATTGCCGGATATTGCGGTTGACGAGCTGACTGGGGACGTTGACCGTTACAAGGACTTTTTCATAGCCCTTGAAAAGACTTCTCCTGTCCCTATTGGTTTTGAAAAAATCACAGGTGGCGCACATGGCTACTATCACTTGGAGGATAAGCGTATCGCTATTGATGAGGGCATGAGCGAGTTGCAGACCCTCAAAACCGCTATCCATGAAATCGCCCACGCAAAGCTGCATGATATTGACTTAAACGCCCCGAAAGACGAGCAGCAGCCCCGCGTTGACCGCCGTACCCGCGAGGTGGAAGCAGAAAGCGTAGCCTATACTGTCTGCCAACATTACGGACTTGATACGTCTGATTATTCCTTTGGATATGTCGCCGGTTGGAGCAGCGGGCGGGAACTTGCGGAGCTGAAAGGCTCTCTTGAAACAATCAGAAGCACCGCTGCCGAGATAATCAACAGTATAGATGAACATATCGCACAAATCCAAAAGGAGCAGGACAAGGAACAGGCAGCCCCCGCACAGGAGCAGCCGGAACAGGAAGCCCCACAGGACAAAGACACCTTTTCCATTTTTCAGATAAAAGGCGGGGACGAAACAAGGGACTTGCGCTTTGAACCTTACGACCGTCTGACTGCCACAGGACACCGGGTAGACCCGAAAAACTATGCGCTTGTCTATTCCGCAGAGCTTACGCTGGGGACTTCCCTTGAAGATATTTACACCCGCTTTAATATCGACCACCCGAAAGATTTTAAGGGACATAGCCTTTCCGTTTCTGACGTGGTGGTGCTTCATCAGAACGGGCAGGACACCGCCCACTATGTAGACAGCTTCGGTTATAAGGAAGTGCCGGAGTTTTTCAAGGAGCAGGAAAAAGCACTCATTCCCGACGACTTGGAAACTGGCGAAACAGTCAAAACACCGAGGGGGACTTTCTATGTAACCGCCATGAGCCGAGAGCAAATGGAAGCTGCCGGATATGGATTGCACCACCAGTCCGACGACGGAAAATATTTAATTATGGGGAACGGAACGCGGGCGTTTGCCATTTTCGCAGAGCAGCCGGAAAACTATCTGAAAGCTGCTGAGCAGACCACCGAGCAAAACTACAACATGATTGACGGGCAGATAAACAACACCCCGACCGTTGCAGAACTGGAAGCAAAGGTAAAGGCAGGAGAAACCATTTCCCTTGTTGACCTTGCGGAAGCTGTCAAGGCTGATAAGGAACGCGGAAAGGCAGCAAAAACGGAAAAGAAGCCCTCTATCCGGGCGCAGCTTAAAGCAGATAAAGAAAAGACCGCACAGAAAAAAGCGACAAAATCAAAAAATCACGAATTGGAGGTATGAGCATGATTAGACTGACCGTTGAAGAAACGAACCTGTTGAGCATTTACAACGAGGGCGGCAAGCGCGGGCTTATGGAGAACATCAACGCTGCGCTGCCGTTCATGGACGAGGATATGCGGGAACTGGCGAAGCGCACCCTTGCAAAAATCGCACCTCTGACAGAAAATGAGTATGCGGAGCTTGCTATTTTCGCCGCTGATGAGGTATGACCGGGGGTAAGCGGCTTACGCCGCCCCAAAGCCGAAAAGTCAACAGCCTTGTAAAAAAGGAGTGCTGCAACTGCGATAACGGACACTGTATTTTACTGGACGACGGGGAGGAATGTGTCTGCCCGCAGCTTATTTCCTATTCGCTTCTATGCGAATGGTTTCAGACTGCCGTACTTCCTCTTGATAAGCTGCTGTATGCAGAGCTTTTCAAGACCGAGGATAAAAAGCGTTGTACCGAGTGCGGAGCTTCTTTTGCGTCCACCTCTAACAGCGCCAAATACTGCCCGGACTGCCGGAAACGTATTACGAAAAGACAGGCAGCGGAGCGCATGAGGAAACGCCGCGCCCTTGTTACGCAATAAGGGCGAAAAAGAGCTTGATTTACAGGGCTTTCCGAGCGTGAAAATCACTTAGGCGATACAGAATACCTTTTCCCCTCAAAACGGTGTTCTACTGCGTAACATATCAAAATCAGCACCCACCAAAAACAAGACGCGGGAGGTCATTACTGACTTTCCGCGTCTTGTTTTTTCGTTATAGAGGTAATGTACCTAACAATGCAATTATACCAGAGGCTATTAGGCTTCCACTTGCACCAACAGCTAAGTCTTTAAGAATACGCAAGGACTTTTTCACAATACCTACATCTTCTTTGTTTTCGACTGCTTTAATTGTATCTTCAATAATCGCTTTTACATTTTCAGAATTTTCTTTGAAAGTTGTTTGGAATTGGGGAAAATCAATATATTCTTTTATCTCTTTTAACACTTCAAGAGCCTTATCATAATTAAATGTCTGAGAATTGGTCATCTCTTGCATAGCACCATCGGAGTTTTGCTGTATTTGTATTCCATTAGCGTTATCTCCTATGACTATTGTTGCTCCTTTTTCTCCAGCTTCTTTCAAGGCAGCGACTATTTCGTTATGTCTGCGTAATTCCTCGGCTTCTTTTTCTTCTCGCGCTTTTTGAATGCTTCTAATGGTTTGTTCCTGTTCTCTTTGTATTCGTGCCATTTGGTCTTGTACCGGATTTACATATTGCATGGTTTTTGTCAAATCCAGACTAAATTTTGATAAATCAATATCTTTGAAGTCTGACATAATTAAATATCCTTTCATTTTCTTTTTGTAATAGGGATTACTCTGGAATAATCTGTGCTAAATCGTCCTCTACATCAAGCCCATAAGATTTAGCAATTTGTCCTATCATAATGCCAAAAACACCGCGTAATTCACCAACCGCAGAAGTGAAAATCCAGTTGTCAATATTTCCGCTTTGGCAAGCATAGCAGCGGAAATCTTTACGGTCTGGACATTTACTTAAAAACTTATTACAAGCGTTACGCATTGCTCGAACATAAAAATTAAGTTCTGAATTTTCATCAATTTGCTGAAGTTCAGATGTAAGATAATTCTTTATTTCTGTAACTGATGTAATACACGGACATACAGATTCATATGCAGAATACAACACCCTGCGAGGTTCAAGAAATACAATTATGCGCCGAGCAATACTTCTTTCAGTATCAACAGGGTTCCACGATAATCCAAAAATAGGACAACTAATACCTGTAAGCCTATTCATTATTTCTGAAAATCTCAATGTCCTTCACATCCTTTCTATTTTTCTAATTATACTATAAAATTATAAATAAATCCACCATAGAAAGCTATCCACGCTCTGGTTCCTTGCCCCGTTCCGGCTCTTTCTCCTGCCGTAAAATGCTGTCTATGTTCTGCTTGATAACGTCGTATTCCCAGACTTTCTTTTTCAGCGTGCCATAGTCGGAGTAAAGGGCTTCTTTCTGCGCTTGGAGGGCTTCATATTCCTTTTGCATGGCTGCGAGGTTGGGGAGCCTGGAAATGCCTGCCGTTTTGAGTGCCCTTGCCGCAGCTTCATGGAGGATAATATTGCGCTCATGTCCGGCGCGGTATCGCTCTTTGTTCTTTGCCTTGCGGTATGCGTCATAAATGGGCTTTGTCTTTTGATAGGTGGCGACGTGCTTCATCAGCACCGCCATATCCGCAAGCCGCTTTTCAACGCTCTTTAATGCGTCTGCGGTCTGTTCGCTTTCCGCTGTTACTTCCTCAATCCGGCTGACTAAATCCGCGTACTGCTCAATCTTATGTTCCGTCAAGAAATTCATAGTCTTTGCAGCCAGTTTCAGATTATGGATTTTCGCCCACTGTTCATAGCCCCGGCTCTCTTGTGCCTTGATACTGTTTTCAATGTCGATAAGCAGCGATACGCCGCGCTGCTCTTTGGGAGCTTTCGCTGCCTTCGTGCGCTTGCCTGCAATCCGTTCTTTGATTGCTTCCTCTGTATAATCTGCACCGAGGGTTTTTAAGCGGGTAAAGCGTTCCTGTCCGGGAGCGCGGCAGGAGATATATTTTTCCTGCTTTATCTCATAGCCAGCCGCCTGTAACCGCTGCAATAATTCTTCAAAACTTGCTACTTGGGGGATAAGCGTATCAACGGCAATTTTCAGCTTGTCTTTCCAACTTGTACCGACCTTTTCTGCTTGATATTCTGCATAGCTTTTACCCTTGCTGCCTTTGCCCGGAACGACAACCGACAGCCCGTTTTCCCGGCACAGCTTATCGCTCATGTTCCGTATGCCGTAGTAACTGCGTTTATTGGAATTGTACTTATGGTAGTCAACAAAATTGACCGCACAAAAAATGATATGGTTATGGATATGCCTTTGTCTATGTGGGTAGTTAAGACGTATTCATGCTGTCCCTTTGTTACCGCGTCGGCAAGTTGTTTTCCGATTTCGTGGGCTTTCTCATAGTCTACTTCTCCCGGTTCAAATGACTGTATCAAATGGTGGGCGAGATTGTTTCCTTTCTCAATGGCTTGTGCAAGTGTAAATCCAAACTCAATGTCTGCCGTTTCATAGCTGCACCCAAAGGAGGACACAAGCATTTTCCCGTCTGTTTTATCCGGGTTTTGGATATAGTCAAGGGCTTTGCTCAACGTGCTTTTAATAGCTTAATCTTTGTAACCGCCATATTTCCGCAAGCACCCCCTTTATTTCCTCTATGTCCTCTTGGTAGACGCTGCCTGTCGCATTGACACGCTTTGCAATCTGATTGATGTTGACCCCGATTTTCTGTATCTCTGCTGTCATGGCTTTTATGTCGCTATGGTCTGTCTGAATGATATACCCGTCAATGGCAATCTTGCGAAGATACGCCGCCATGTTCCGGGTGGGGACGAGCTTCATTTTCTGCTCAATCAATGCCCTTTCTTCCTCTGTTACATAGAATTTGATTTGTATTTTTCTTTTGCGTCCGTTCATGCAATCGCTCCTTTCCATTCCGAGGGTTTGGGACACTTCCCAACAAGCAATTTTCAACCGACGCACCGCAGGACGGGAGGGCGAAAATACGGAAAAGGGTACTCTTTTCCTATGCTTGCTACGAAAGTTTTTTACTCACTTACCACTACAACGAAACTTCCAGTATGCCAAAAAAGTGCAAAAGAAAAACGCCGCAATCCTGCGACGCTTCAATCACTTTATGCAGACAAAAACGAGGGAACTTTATTCCCCCGTCCTGTCGTTGTTGGCTTCCTCTATGCCTTTTGCAGTAGCAGACATGATTTTTAAGTCCGTTTCGCTCATAGTGTCAAGCATGGTATCGAGCTGACGGCGGCGTGTGGACTTCTCCTGTTCCCGTTCCGGGAAAAAGAACTGGTCTACTGATACGTCAAGCAGGGTTACAAGCTCATACAAAATCTGTAAACTTGGGTGCTGCCCGCTGTTCTCAATGGACGCGATATATCGGGGCGCAATATTCAGCGTGTCGGCTAACTGATTGCGTGATATTCCCTTTGCTTTTCTTGCTGCTTTAATGGCTTGTCCGAAAGCCTTAAAATCAAATTTCTCTTTACTCTGCTTCATAATCATTTCACCCAGTTACATTTTATCGTTCACCTTTCTTTCAAGATATGAGTACACATATCATAGTATTGATAGTAATAGAGCATAAAACATGCAGAGTAAGGTTGCTATCACTCATACTGCCATATATAATATCTAATGACATCGAAAATTAAAGAAATTGATTAGAAATAGATTTTTGTTTGATAATCTTAAATCAGATATTTACAAGGGAGGTATATTTATGGCGCAGAGTATTTTAATTGTAGACGATGAAAAAGAAATTGTATCAATGCTGTATTGCTATTTCAGCAAACTTGGATATACGGTATATACTGCAACAGCAGGAAATGCTGCATTAAAAGAAGTAGAAAAAAAACCTGACATTATTTTGTTAGACGTTAATATGCCAGATATTGATGGATTTACTGTTTGTGAAAGAATACGGGATTATGTTTCATGCCCTATAATTTTTTTAACAGCACGCATTGAAGATAGTGATAAAATAAAAGGATTTTCTATTGGCGCAGACGACTATGTAATAAAACCATTTTCTGTTGATGAATTAGAAGCTCGCATTGCAGCACATCTTCGCAGAGAAAAAAGACACAATACATCTTCAAAGGTGCAATTTGATGAAGATATGGTTATAGATTATTCCTCACGTATTGTGTTTTATCATAATAAGGATATGGCTTTTACCAAAAAAGAATTTGATATAATATCTTTCCTTTCGCAAAACAAAGGAATTGTTTTTGACCGGGAAACTATTTATGAAAAAGTTTGGGGATTAGACGGCATTGGTGATAATACAGTTGTTACAGAACATATCAGACGTATTAGGGCAAAATTTTTATCTTTAGGCGATAGACTTACATTGAAACTGTTTGGGGGTGCGGATATAAATGGAAAAATTAAAGAGGAGCAGATTGTTCAATCGGTTAAATAGCATGAGTATTAGAATGTCCTTTGTTCTTTATGCTTTGTTTTCGTTGTTGATTGGAATAATTATTTGTATATTTTTAATTTCAATGGTTGACAGATACAGAATAAATTTAAACTATAAGTATGAAAATATGTCAACAAGGTATGATATACCGGAAAATGGCTCATTTACCGCCACTTATAGTAATGACCAAACAAAATATACAATATTTGACACGAAAGGAAACGAGATATGCAAGTTCAATGTTGATTATCAAAAAGAACGCCCAGTACACGAATATGTCTATCCGAACCATGTTTCATATATCGAAGTTTTACCTAATTTTACAAGCCGGGATAGGCTTATTGACAGTGCTTTAGGTTCATTAAATATTGCAATTATTCCTATCGTATTATCTATTAGTATGATATGTTGTGTAACATTTTTATAAAAAAATTATCAAAACCCATTAAGCTATTAACTAATGCGTATCATAAAATTGAAGCAAATGACTTAGATTTTACATTATCATATCCATTAAATGATGAAATGGGGAAACTCTGTCACGCCTTTGAAAAAATGAAAGATTGTTTGTCGAAAAATAATGAAACTATGTTTAGACAATTTGCTGAACAGCGCCGTTTGAATGCTGCTTTTTCACATGACTTACGCACTCCTTTGACTTTACTAAAGGGACATGCTACTATGTTGCTTTCCTTTATTCCCAAAGGCTTAGTATCACAAGAAGAAATATTAGACGAAATATCAGTAATGTCAAAAAATATTTCACGTCTTGAAAAATATGTAAATGCTATGACGAACTTATACAGGTTAGAGGATATTGATATTCCACGACAACAGATTACATTTCATTCACTTATTGATAATTTTAATAACACAGCAGAAGCACTTTGTTATGACAAACATTTTTCAATTACTGCAAGCGGTGATAATATAACCTTGTTTATCAATTTAGATACAGTCATGCAGATTTATGAAAATTTACTCTCTAATAGTATTAGATATGCAAAAAGTGATATTGCTATTAGCGTAGTAATAGAGAATAATAATTTGGTTATATCTGTTTCAGACGATGGTTGCGGGTTTAAAAATATTGAGATTGAAAAAGCAACATTACCATTTTATAAATCATCGAAAGATATATCTACTGAACATTTGGGGTTAGGGCTGAATATTAGTAAGATTTTAAGTGAAAGACATGGCGGAAATATCCAAATTGCTAATAATAAAGCAGGGGGAGCATGTGTTACAGTGAAAATAAATTGCAATGAAAGTTGATTGAAAATAGACATTTTATTGCTATTATAAATTTAAAAGAAAGGAGATAATGACAAATGAAAAAAATAATATGTATGTTTCTAACTTTATTGCTATTGGTGTGTATTGTTGGGTGTAGTCAAACAAAGAACAGTGATAATCATGTAGTACAAGATTATTCCGAAGAATATGAGGTTTCTCCTTATGGAAGTGAAGAAGCACTTGACACTTTGGACGATTTGAAAATTTCAATGAGTGCAGAAAAGGATTTAGACTTAAAGCACCTTTCATTTCTAATAGAAAATACTTCTGATAAAGAATACCGATATTCACCAAATTATTTTGAAATAGAAACTGAACAATCCGGCACTTGGTATCAACTTGAACAGCTTGATGACCCTTCAAAGAGCAATGAAAAGGATTGTTTTATTAAGCCTAACGAACGATTAACATTAGAAATTGATGTTAAAAGTTTTTATGGAGAATTGCCTGCGGGACACTATCGTTTGATTAAACAATTTGCGTTCTTTGAAAGTGAAAGAGATTGGGATTACGATACATATAATTTATCTTGCGAATTTACGATAAGGTAAAAATTCTCTACTTCATAAGCATGAAATAAAAAAAACCGCTTATGAAGTAGAAAGTTCTCATGCCATTTTAACGGCGGTTTTGAAATAACAATCAAAACCGTCGTTTTCTTTTGAAAATCTAAAACAGAGGACATATTAAAATCCTGCTATTTGGGGACACGACGGTATCAAGGAGGTATCGCCATGTCCTTTTTTCTATACTAATGGGTTACTATCAAAAAAAGCCATTATCCACCGACGGGGTATTCCGGCTATGTAGATGAACTATCAAATCAATTAAATACTGCTGTTATTTCCTATGCGTCTGTCTGCATTTTGCAGGCAGGCGCATTTCGCATTTTACAGAAGATTTTTCAAAAACTTTGCCCTCTTTTTGGCAAAGCAAAAAGTCGCCTGTATTATCCCGCGAAAAGGGGAGGTACTACCGCCTTTCGGCAGAAAGGAGGTGAACACCATGACACCTAATCGCAGGGAATTTGAAAAGCAATGTACGTTTCAAAAGTTCTGTAAATCAGTGCTGCACAATGAAGCGTGCAACGCCCATGAAGAAATTCGTCGGCGCAGAGTTCGGGAAGTTACTTTTTCCGACCTTGCCTTGTATGAGGAACGGCAGCTTTATACCGTCGATAAGTATTTTCAAGACGAAGAAGCAGAGCCGTCTTATCAAATGGCAGGAAAAGAAATAACCCCAAAACTGCTGCTTGAAGCTATCCGGGCTTTACCCGAAGAACGGCGCAAAATTGTACTGATGTATTACTTTGAGGGATTGACTGATGTAGAAATCGGAAAGCAGCTCAATATCTCAAGAAGTACGGTACAGTATCGCCGGACAAGCTCCTTTGAGCAGTTAAAAAAATATTTGGAGGAAAACGCTGATGAATGGATTGAATGGTAAACCGACCGAGTACCCGGAAAATGCCCTTGTTCCCTATCCCGTTATTTTGGCGGCGAGCAAAGGCGACCCGGATGCAATGAAGATTGTATTGCAGCATTTCAGCGGCTACATAGCAAGTCTTTCCATGCGGAAGCTCTATGATGAGCGAGGAAATGTTTATTTTGGAGTAGACGAAGAAATACGTGAAAGGCTGCAAGCAAAACTAATGAGGGCAATCCTCACATTTAGGGCTGAATAAAGCAACGCGGTATTGGAACGCTTCCCCCTTTTCCGTTCCATATCGCAGAACAGCCCCCTGCTCTTTGACAAAGAAAGCGGCGCAATAGAACGGCGACGCAGCATAAGGCAAATCAGATACATTCGATATATGGGGAGCCGTTGGCTGATACGCCATGACCGAAAGGAGGGACAAAACGAGCGAGAATTATCAGCGTTCCAAAGCAGACTTAGCAACTCTGCCGCCACAATCCATATAGCGGTATAATGATACTCCTTTACCGCCGTAGTCCGAGCGTTAAAAGCGTCGCAGGCAACGGGTAGAGCTGCATGAGAACCATGCGGAAGTGAAATTCTTGTGAGGTTTGCTAAGACCGTCTGATGAGCCTATTTTCCATTAAATTGAAAGAAGATAAGGGGGATTTTGAATGAATAAATCAAATAGCAGTGAAGAAAAAGAACTGCATTTATATAAGGAAACAGAAGTAAAAGTTCCTATTCATTTGAAAATAACATTAACAATAAAGGAAGCGGCTGAATATAGCAACATAGGTATCAATAAGATTGACTCCATGTTAAAACAGCCAAACTGCCCTTTTGTTTTATATGTTGGAACACGAAAGTTAGTGAAGCGTAAAGAATTTGAGGAATACATTCGCCGAGAATTGATTATATAGCCTTTAATAGCTGAAATATTTGTCTGTTAAGATTGAAAAAACGGAGTCCTTGTGATATAATTTATATTTGCGTTGGACTCTTTTTTTAACGTGAAAGGAGTCCGTCATGGGAAAAATTTAAAAGGCAAAGAGTGTGGGAAAGGTATTTGTCAAAGAAAGGACGGTTTGTATTTCGCAAGATTTTATGCTAAAAATGGTGCGCGTCAAAATGGATATTTCAAAACGCTGCCCGAAGCAAAAAAATGGCTTGCTGACGCAAAGTATGAAGATACACATAATCTAATCGTTACTGCGCCTGATATGACAGTAGATAAATGGTTCAATTATTGGATTGATAATATCATTTGTGACCTTGCGCCAAATACGATAAGAAATTATCGTGAGCGTTACGAAAAAAATATTCAACCATTGATAGGAACTATGTGTATAGCTGATGTAAAACCTATGCACTGTAAAGCTGTCTTAAATCGAATGGAAACAGAATATGCAGGCTCAACAATCCGGCAGACCTATATTTCAATGGGAACTATGTTCAAATCAGCAGTTATGAATGATATTATTGCAAAGCACCCTATGAATGGTGTTCGATATACGAAACCAGTCCGGGCAGTAGATGATATTAAATACTTAACCGTTGAGGAACAGGAAAAGTTTCTTGAAGCCGCAGAGCGTTCTCATAATTATAGACAGTATGCTTTGTTATTAGAAACGGGTTTGAGAACGGCTGAATTGATTGGTCTGACATGGGACGCTATTGATTGGAAAAAACGTACTTTAACTGTAAATAAGAGTTTAGAGTATCGACACAGCCGGAGATATTGGCGTGCCGGTCCGCCTAAAACGAAAAAAAGTTATCGTACTATTCCGCTTACAGAACGCGCATATACAATCCTAAAAAGTTGTTATGATGAAAAAGATACCCGGAAAGAGTCTGAAATGCTTTCACAGATTTTGGAGTACACAGACAGCAGAACGGGAGAAAAGAAATGTCTTGTCATGCGGGATTTGGTATTTATCAACTGGCGAACAGGAGAACCTGCTAAAAACAGTTCCTACGATACACATTTATATAAATTGTGTGATGAAGCTGGTATTAAGCGTTTTTGTATGCACGCCTTACGACACACTTATGCTACACGCGCGATTGAACGCGGCGTACAACCTAAAGTTTTACAGCAACTATTAGGACACGCAAGTATTAAAACAACAATGGACAGGTATGTCCATGTTACGGACGAGTCCCTTGCAAAAGCTGTTCAGCAATTTGAAGCAGCTACACCCACAGTTGAAAAAAGGGTGTAAAAAGGGTGTAATAAAAATATAGAGAAAGGCGAAAACCCGCATAAATAAAGGGTTTTCGGACAGGTAAAGATAAAAATGAAACTAGGTATCGTAGGTCTCCCAAACGTAGGAAAAAGCACATTGTTTAATTCACTGACAAAAGCAGGAGCAGAGTCTGCAAATTATCCCTTCTGCACCATTGACCAAATGTGGGAATTGTTCCAGTTCCGGATGAAAGATTGAAATTATTGGGAGATTTTTATCAGTCCAAAAAGGTGACTCCGGCAGTGATTGAATTTGTAGATATTGCCGGCCTGGTAAAAGGCGCATCCAAAGGTGAAGGTCTTGGAAACCAGTTTTTGGCAAACATTCGTGAGGTAGATGCTATTGTACATGTGGTAAGATGCTTTGAAGATGAAAATGTTATCCATGTAGACGGATGTATTGATCCGCTTCGTGATATTGAGACTATTAACCTGGAGCTGATTTTCTCTGATCTGGAAATCCTGGAGAGAAGAATTGCGAAAACTACAAAATCAGCCAGAATGGACAAGGAAGCAGCAAAAGAGCTGGAATTTTTAAAAGAGATTAAAGCGCATCTGGAAGGTGGAGAACCGGCTTCTTCTATGGAACTGGAAAATGAGGACCAGGAATTATATATGAAGGGCTATAACCTGCTTACCTGGAAACCAGTTATCTATGCTGCAAATGTATCCGAAGATGATCTTGCCGATGACGGAGCCTCCAATCCTTATGTACAGCAGGTTCGTGAGTATGCCTCTAAGACAAACAGTGAAGTGTTTGCACTGTGTGCAGAAATTGAACAGGAAATCTCAGAACTGGAAGAAGATGAGAAGAAAGAATTTCTGGAGGATTTGGGAATACAGCAGTCCGGTCTGGAAAAATTAATTATTGCCAGCTACCGTTTGTTAGGACTTTTAAGTTTCCTTACATCAGGAGAGGATGAGACAAGAGCATGGACCATTAAGGTGGGAACAAAGGCGCCTCAGGCAGCAGGAAAAATTCATACGGATTTTGAACGTGGATTTATTAAAGCAGAAGTAGTTAACTATCAGGATTTACTGGATTGCGGTTCCTATGCAGGCGCCAGAGAAAAAGGTCTGGTTCGCATGGAAGGCAAGGAATATGTAGTTCAGGACGGAGATGTGATTCTTTTCCGTTTTAATGTTTAAAGATTACTATACAAATGCATAAAAAGTTCGGTACTGTCAAAGTATAAGAGAAATGTCAGAACCTGTGACAGACAGAAAACAACAGGAGAGTGCAAATGACCCGAAAAGAGCTGAAATGGGAAATCGAACACACAAGAGAGCAATTAGATGCTGCGATTGAACAAAAATACTGCTTCCTTGAGATTTTAAAAATCAGCAGAATGTTAGATTGCCTGATTGAAGAGTACATGATAATGAATCAGCAAAGCTGTTCATAAGGACAGCAGACGGAAGAAGAAAAAAAGATGGAAAACCCTGGAAACCATAGATGTTTTCAGGGCTCCGTCTTTTTTTATTTTTGCAGAAAAACATATGTTCCCCCTTGCAGAATTACTTATCTTGGTATAGAATGAATGCATAAGTGGTAGAAAGTGGTGAGAAGTGGTGGGAAATGGGGCACTGGTGGCAGAAGTGTCTCACACAGACCATGAAGATTAGGAAGGGGAGATTCCTGATCTGCGAAAGAAGAGGTCATTCATTATGTTTATGGGAGAGTATAGTCATACAATCGATGCCAAGGGCAGGATGATTATTCCCTCCAAGTTCAGGGAAGAGCTTGGAGAGAATTTCGTGTTGACAAAAGGCTTGGATGGCTGTCTTTCCATTTATCCAAATGAAGAATGGAAGAACTTCGAAGAAAAGCTGAAAGCTTTACCACTTAATGATAAAAATGCAAGAGCCTTCTTACGTTTCTTTGTGGCCAGTGCAACCTTATGTGAACTGGACAAGCAGGGGAGAATTCTCGTACCGTCAACGCTGCGGGAGTTTGCAGGTCTGAATAAGGATGTGGTACTCACGGGAAATCTTACAAGAATTGAAGTCTGGAGTAAGGAAAAGTGGTTGGAGAACAGCAATTATGAGGATATGGATGCTATTGCAGAAGGAATGCAGAGTATGGGCATTGTAATCTGAGAAAATGCTAGGAGAGAATCATGGAATTTAAACACAAATCCGTATTACTGGAAGAAACTGTTGGGAATTTGAAGGTAAAACCTGACGGGATTTATGTAGATGGAACACTGGGAGGCGGCGGACATTCCTATAGGATATGTCAGCAGTTATCTGCCAAGGGGAGCTTGATAGGCATAGATCAAGATGAAGCTGCAATAAGAGCTGCGGGGGAACGGTTACAGGAATTCAGGGAGCAGGTAACTATCATCCGCAGCAATTATTGCAACATGAAAAAAGAATTACAGAAGATAGGAATCACATCTGTAGATGGGATTATTTTGGATTTGGGGGTATCTTCCTACCAGTTGGATAACAGCCAGCGGGGATTTACGTACAGGGAGGATGTCCCTCTTGACATGCGTATGGACCAGAGAAATCCAAGAACAGCCAGAGACATTGTGAATACTTACACAGAACAGGAACTGTACCGGATTATCAGGGACTACGGAGAAGACAAGTTTGCAAAAAACATTGCAAAGCACATCTGCCTGGCAAGACAGGAGAAGAGTATAGAAACAACAGGAGAATTGTCTGAGATTATTAAACGGGCAATTCCCATGAAAATGCGTGCAGTGGGAGCCATCCGGCCAAGAAGACATTTCAGGCTATCAGGATTGAACTGAATCAGGAACTGGATGTGCTGAGAAATACACTGGATGATATGATTGACCTTTTGAATGATAAGGGAAGGATTTGTATTATTACATTTCATTCTTTGGAAGACCGTATTGTGAAGACGATTTTTAAGCAAAATGAGAATCCATGTACCTGTCCACCGGGATTTCCGGTGTGTGTATGTGGAAATGTGTCAAAAGGGAGAGTGATTACCAGAAAGCCAATTCTTCCAAGCGAAGAGGAGCTTGAGGTAAATCCACGTTCAAAGAGTGCAAAGCTAAGAGTGTTTGAGAAAGTTAAGCAGTAAAAGCAGTAGCAGGAAAATAACCTGGTAAGGGAGAACTTCATGGCAAGTACAAGGAACCATAACCGATATGACAACAGAAGAGCGCAGGTGCGTCAGGCATACTATGAAGATGGGAATGCAGCGCGCCGTTTGGAAGAGGTACCTGTTCGGCCAAAGAAGAAACTGAGCAAAACTGCACAGAAGAACCGGGCGAAAAGCACCAATATGGGAAAGGGTTATATTGCTTTCCTGATTTTGGTCTGTGCTTTGGCAACCGGAGCCTGCGTACACTATATTAAACTGACCGCGCTTGTAACAGCGCAAAAGAGCGCAGTAGATGCAAAGGAACTGGAGCTTAATGAACTGAAATCTGATAATGACGCATATTACAGTGAGATTATGACAAATGTGGATTTGGAGGAAATCCGCGACAGAGCCATTAATGAATTGGGAATGGAATACGCGGAGGAAGACCAGATTAAGTATTATACACCGGGAAATAATAACTACGTAAGACAGTATCAGGACGTACCAGAAAATAAGCAGGTGGAAGATTGAGAAAAAACGAATCAAAACAAAGAAAACTTACGAAGAAGATGAAGATAAAGCTGGCGGGGGTATTTGGATGTTCTCTGCTGCTTTAGTCGGTTTATTGGTGGGAATTACCTGGATTAATGCAAAGTCAGGCAATAAATATACCCAGCAGGTTCTCACACAGTCTCAGCAGCAGTACACAGATACTACGGTTCCTTTCCGAAGGGGCAGTATCACAGACCGCAACGGAACCATGCTGGCAAATAGTGTGAAGGTTTACAACCTGGTTTTAGACTGTGTGGAAATCAATAATAACGATAAATACAAGGATCCTACCAAAGCTGCTTTGGAAGAATATTTTGATATTGAGCAGGATGTGGTGGATGGTCTGCTGACAAATGAGGAAACAAAGGACAGCAGATACCAGATTCTGAAAAAAGAAGTTACCATGGATGAGCGCCGCGCTTTTGAGGAATCTTTGGAAGTGCCGGAAAGCAAGGAAGAACAAGAGGCTCTGGGGGAAGAAGAAATTACCAGGCGTCAGAGAGTAAAGGGCGTTTATTTTGAGGATACTTATAAGCGGATTTATCCTCTTGGAAGTCTGGCCTGTGATGTAATCGGCTTTACAGATGCAGGAGATACGGCTACCTGGGGGCTGGAAGGCTATTATAACAGTACCTTAAACGGAACCAATGGACGAACCTTTGGTTATCTTTCGGATAATTCTTCTCTGGAGCAGAACATTATTGACCCGGTCAATGGGAAGAATCTTACCACAACCCTGGATGCCACCATTCAGGAAATTGTGGAGAAGTATATTTCAGCCTTTGACAGAGCTTTGTCTGCGGGACCTAATAACAAGAAAAATGCGAAGAAAAAAGGTGCGGAAAATATTGCTGTTATTATTCAGAATCCTAATAATGGAGAGATTCTGGCTATGGCAAGTTCAGGAACCTATGATTTGAATAATCCCCGTGATTTAAGCGGAAGCTACACAGAGTATGAAATTGAAAACATGGATGATGAAGAGACAAAGGAAGCTTTGTTTGATATGTGGAAAAACTACTGTGTCAGCCAGAACTTTGAACCGGGTTCCACATTTAAGCCTGTGGTTGTGGCAAGCGCTTTGGAATCAGGAGCAATTACAGAGGCAAACCGTTTTATCTGTGACGGTGGAGAGGAAATCGGTGAAGATTATGTCCGCTGCGCTGTTTATCCGGATAGCCATGGTTCTCAGAGCCTTGGGGAGGTTATTCAGAACTCCTGTAATGACGGAATGATGGCTATTGGACGAAAAATGGGTACGAAGTTATTTCTGGAATACCAGAAGAAATTTAATTTTGGCACCAGAACAGGAATTGACCTTCCGAGTGAGGAGACGGGACTTTTGTTCTCAGAAGATAATATGTATGAGATGGAATTGTCTACCTCTGCTTTTGGACAGGGCTTTAACTGTACTATGATTCAGGAAATTTCGGCGATTTCTGCGGCAATTAATGGTGGTACTTATTATCAGCCTCATTTGGTAAAGGAAATTACAGACGAAGATGGAAAAACCGTAAAAAATATTAATCCTAATGTATTAAAACAGCCTGTTTCTGAAGAAGTATCTGCCAAAATCAGAGAGTATATGGGACTGAGTGTCACCAATGGTACCAGCCGCTCTGCAAAGGTGCAGGGATATTCCATGGGTGGTAAAACGGGAACAGCGGAAAAATTAAATGAGAAAGAAAAGGGAAATTATCTGGTATCTTTCATTGGATTTGCGCCTCTTGATAAACCGGAAATGGTGATTTATACAGTTGTAGATACGCCAAACGTGGAAAAGCAGGCGTCCAGTACCTACGCCCAGTATTTATCACAGGCAATTATGTCTGAGGTGCTGCCATATATGAATATTTATCAGGATGAGCCTGTAGTGGAGGAAACGGTATTGTGGCAGGGCTTCTACGGTGTTCCTAAAATGACAGATATTGTGGAAGACGGAGTTTCCAATCCATACGGAACAATTCTGGATCAGGGCTTTGGAGATGGAGACCCCATTGACGAAGAGGATATTAATGACCAGGAGACAGACGGAATTACCAATGAAGACGCGGGAATCGAGGCAGATGACCCGGAATATGAGGATGAATATGATTTAGACGAATTAGAAGATGATATCAGAAGATAAAAAGAGAAGCTGTGGCATGAAAGCGTAAGGTGCATTTTCATGTCACAGCTTTTTGTCATAGAAACATGTGTTGGACATATAGTATAAGGATAAACCTGCAAGGCGGCAAATATGAGAAAAAACAGGACTTACCATAAGAAGAAAACAGTGATTGTATTTTTAGGATGTATGTGTATGCTTTTGGGGCTTATGGGGCGTATGGTTTATCTTATGGTAATCCGTTCCGATTATTACGCAAAAAAAGCAGAGGAACTGCATGAACGTGAGCGTGATATTAAGGCTGCCAGAGGAAGGATTCTGGATAGAAATGGGGAGGTGCTGGCGGATAATAAAGCAGTGTGCACTATTTCTGTGATTCACAGCCAGGTGAAAGAACCGGAAAAAGTCATTGCCATGTTGTGTAAGGAACTGGGGCTGTCTGAGGAAACAGCAAGAAAGAGGGTGGAAACTGTATCAGCCATTGAACGAGTTAAAACCAATGTAGAGAAAGACGTGGGAGACAAAATCCGGAGCTATGGTCTGGAGGGAGTAAAGGTAGATGAGGATTTTAAGCGGGAGTATCCCTATCAGGAGCTGGCGTCCAAGGTTCTTGGATTTACCGGAGGGGATAATCAGGGAATCATTGGACTGGAGGTTATGTATGAAGAAGCCCTTCGGGGAATTGATGGAAAGATTCTTACCATAACAGATGCCAGAGGGGTTGAATTATCAGAACTTGGTGAACAAAGGGTGGAGCCTGTGCCGGGATATGACCTGCATGTCAGTCTGGACAAAAACATTCAGATGTATGCTCAGCAGGCTGCCTGGAAGGTTATGGAAGAAAAACAGGCAGATGCGGTGTCCATTCTTCTTATGAACTCAGACCGGAGAAATTTATGCCAATGCCAATGTGCCGGAGTTTAATCTCAATGAGCCCTTTACCCTGAATACAGATGAGGACACTTCCGGCATGACAGAAAAAGAACTTCAGGATGCCTGTAATAAAATGTGGAGAAATCTTACCATAAATGACACTTATGAACCTGGCTCTACCTTTAAAATTATTACTATGGCAGCAGGACTTTCCCAGGGAGTGGTGCACATGGAGGATCGGTTTTCCTGTCCGGGTTTTAAGATTGTGGAAGATAGAAGAATTCACTGCCACAAGCGGACAGGACATGGAGCGGAGAGCTTTGTAGAAGGAGCCATGAATTCCTGTAACCCTGTTTTTATTGAGGTGGGGCTGCGCCTTGGAGTGGATAATTATTTCCGGTATTTTAAGCAGTTTGGTTTGATGGAAAAGACAGGAATCGATCTTCCGGGAGAAGCATCCACGATTATGCACAAACAGGAAAAAGTAGGAGAGGTAGAGCTGGCTACCATTTCTTTTGGCCAGTCTTTTCAGATTACCCCCATACAACTGGCAACCACTGTAAGCTCCCTGATTAATGGGGGAAAACGGATTACGCCGCATTTTGGAGTAAAAGTGACAGACCGGGAAGGAAATCTGGTGGAAACCCTTCGCTATCCGGAGAAGGAGGGGATTGTATCAGAGGAAATTTCAGAACAGGTGCGTTACATTCTGGAAAAGGTGGTGTCAGAAGGCTCCGGTAAAAATGCTGCCATAGAGGGAAGAACCATTGGAGGAAAGACTGCAACCTCCCAGACGCTGCCAAGAAGCGCTCACCGCTATATTTCTTCGTTTCTTGGCTTTACTCCGGCACAGGAACCTCAGGTATTGGGGCTGTGTCTGATTCATGATCCCCAGGGTGTGTACTATGGAGGAACCATTGCGGCTCCTGTTATCCGGGATATCTTTGACAACATTCTTCCGTATATGGGGATTCAAGGTTGATAAATGAGGGAAAAAGCATTATACTGAAAAAGAGTAAAATACATAAAAAAGAGGTGTACTATGACAGAATTTACTATGGCATTACCAGTGCTGATTGCCTTTGCAATCAGTGTATTATTAGGACCGATTGTGATTCCTTATCTGAGAAAACTGAAAATGGGACAGACAGAGCGTGTAGAAGGCGTGCAGTCTCATCTGAAAAAGGCAGGAACTCCTACCATGGGCGGTATTATTTTCCTTTTGTCCACGGTAGTGACTTCCCTGATTTATGTGAAGGATTACCCAAAGATTATTCCAATCCTGTTTCTTACCCTGGGCTTTGGGATTATCGGATTTCTGGATGATTATTTAAAAGTAGTTCTGAAACGTTCAGATGGTCTCATGCCTGGACAGAAAATGGCATGTCAGATTGTGGTGACAGGAATTTTTGCTTTTTATCTCATGAAGTTTACAGACGTTCCTATGACCATGAAAATTCCATTTATGCCGGGACATGAGATTGATTTTGGTATTCTTACCATTCCCATTCTGTTTATTGCAGTAATTGGAACGGTAAATGGTGTGAACTTTACAGACGGGCTGGACGGGCTGGCTTCTTCTGTGACCATTATGGTGGCAACCTTTTTCTCTGTTATGGCCATTGGAACAAAAAGCGGCATTGAACCCATTACTTGCGCGGTAGTTGGGGCGCTTATGGGATTTTTACTGTTTAATGTATATCCTGCCAAGATTTTCATGGGGGATACAGGTTCTCTGGCCTTAGGAGGCTTTGTGGCGGGAACAGCTTATATGCTGCAGATGCCTTTGTTTATTATTCTGGTTGGTCTTGTTTATGTGGTGGAAGTGCTTTCTGTTATGATTCAGGTTACTTATTTTAAGGCCACCCATGGAAAGCGTTTCTTCAAAATGGCTCCTATTCATCATCATTTTGAGCTGTGCGGATGGTCTGAAACCAGAATCGTGGCAGTATTCTCCGTTGTAACAGCAGTATTATGCCTCATAGCTCTTATGGGTGTTTAACAGGCAGAGAAGATTGGAAAACGAGGAAAAGAAGTATGAAATTGCTAAGAAGTGAAGTAGAGAATAAAAAGGTGCTGGTATTTGGTTCCGGAATCAGCGGTATCGGCGCTGTGAAGCTTTTGGAAGCCTTAGAAGCAGGGTGGTGCTTTATGATGGAAATGAAAAGCTTCAGGAGGAACAAATCAGAAAACAACTGGGGACTGGCTCTGTCTGCAGCATTGTACTGGGAGAACTTCCAAAAGAGCTGATTTCTACCCTGGATCTGGTGGTTATGAGCCCGGGGGTACCTTTGGACATCCCTGCTGTAGAGCAGTTAAGGACAGCGGGAATTCCCATTTGGGGCGAGGTGGAACTGGCATATCAGATGGGAGCAGGAAAGGTGCTTGCCATTACAGGGACCAATGGAAAAACCACAACCACAGCCCTGTTGGGTGAGATTATGAAAGCAGACCGGGCAGCCAGAAATACCTATGATGAGGTTTATGTGGTAGGAAACATTGGAAATGCTTATACAAAAGAAGCTCTTTCCATGAAAGATACCAGTTGTACGGTTGCAGAAATCAGCAGTTTTCAGTTGGAAACCGCAGATACCTTCAGACCGGATGTGTCCGGAATTTTGAATATTACAGAGGATCATTTAAACCGTCATCATACCATGGAAGAATATATCCGGGTAAAAGAGCTGATTGCAGCAAATCAGACCAAAGAGGATTATTGCATTTTAAATTATGAAGACCCGGTATTACGGGAATTTGCAGCCGGCTGTGGGGCAACCGTAGTCTTTTTCTCAAGTGTACAAAGACTTGAGCAGGGCATCTTTCTGGAAGATGGCAAAATCCTTTTAAGAACCAAAGACCAGGAGCTGGAAATTGTAGATACGAAGGATTTGAAGCTGTTGGGACAGCATAATTATGAAAACGTAATGGCAGCCTCAGCCATGGCATATTATGCAGGAGTTCCAGTGGAAATTATCCGAAGGGCAGTGACAGAATTTAAAGCTGTGGCTCACAGAATTGAGTTTGTGGATGAAATTCAGGGTGTGGCTTATTACAATGATTCTAAGGGAACGAATCCGGATGCAGCCATTAAGGGGATTCAGGCCATGAACCGTCCAACGCTGTTGATTGGGGGAGGCTATGACAAGGAGTCCTCCTATGAAGAGTGGATTGAGGCTTTTGACGGAAAGGTGAAATATCTGGTGCTCATAGGCCAGACCAGAGAAAAAATTCAGGAAACTGCCCATGCCTGCGGATTTATGAATACCATTCTGGCAGATAATCTGGAAGAAGCAGTGAATATCTGTGCGCAAAAAGCACAAAAAGGAGATGCAGTGCTTCTTTCTCCCGCATGTGCAAGCTGGGGACAATTTGATAACTATGAACAGCGGGGAGATAAATTTAAAGAATATGTAGGCAGACTGAAAGCATATAAATAAAGGAACTGGTTGCACAAGGGGAGAGCTGCTTTGGACAGGGAAAAGAAGAAAGAAAGGCATTTTGATTATGTGCTGTTGTGTTTGGTAATACTTCTGGTTCTTTTCGGGCTGTTATTTCTATATAGTACCAGCGCTTACAATGGAAGAGTGAAATTTCATGATGCTGGGTATTATTTTAAGAAACAATTATTTGCCACTTCCCTTGGACTTGTGGGAATGTATCTGGTTTCCTGTATGGATTATCATATGCTGGTAAGGTTTGCGCCTTTTTTCTATGTTGTTTCATTGCTGTTATCCCTGGCAGTTTTGATGTTTGGGGATGAATATAATGGTTCCAGGCGCTGGCTGTCCCTGGGACCTTTCTCTTTTCAGCCATCGGAATTTGCCAAAGTAGCAGTGATTCTGCTTCTGACCTGTGTGATTGAAAAAGGAAAGGAGCAGAAACAGGGGATGCTGCAAATGGCAGGAACCATGGCTTTGCTCCTTCCTATTGTGGGGCTTGTGGGAACCAATAACCTGAGTACAGCAATTATTATTCTGGGCATTGGTGTGATTCTTATTTTTGTGTCCAATCCCAGGTATCTGCCCTTTGTGGGAATCGGAGTCAGCGGGATTTTGTTTATTGGAATTTTTTTAAGTATGGCCAGCTACCGTCTGGAACGTCTTGCAATCTGGCAGAATCCGGAAGCCTATGAAAAAGGGTTCCAGACCATACAGGCTTATATGCCATAGGAAGCGGTGGGATTTTCGGGAAAGGCCTGGGAAACAGTCTGCAAAAGCTGGGTTTTGTACCGGAGGCTCAGAATGATATGATTTTTTCCATTGTATGTGAAGAGACCGGACTTGTAGGAGCCTGTCTTTTAATTCTGTTGTTTGGCCTTCTTATCTGGCGTCTTATGGTGATTGCCACTCATGCAAAAGATTTGTGCGGGGCGCTTATTGGCGCAGGCATTATGGGGCATATGGCTATGCAGGTGATTTTAAATATTTCAGTTGTAACCAACACCATTCCCAATACAGGAATTACTCTTCCCTTTGTAAGCTATGGTGGAACTTCTGTGTTATTTCTTCTGGGGGAAATGGGGCTTGCGCTTTCTGTAAGCCGTTATGAGGAACCATAAAAGAAGAAGGGCATACACTATAGTATGGTTGAATCTGAGCGCAGAGGAGTGTATGGCTTGAATGGAATAAAGATTACAGGAGGAATTCCTTTACAGGGTGAAGTGCAGATACAGGGATCTAAAAACGCGGCATTGCCAATGATGGCTGCCGCGCTTTTAAATAGGGGAACTACTGTGCTTTTGGGATGTCCGAAAATCTCTGATGTATTTCTTATGGAGCATATTTTAAACCATCTGGGAGCAAAAACCTGCTGGAAAGGCAATACACTGGAGATTCATGGAGGGGACATTACAACTTTTACGGTAGATGAGGAGCAGGAAGCCAGATGCGTTCTTCCGTGGTGCTTCTTGGCAGTCTTCTGGGACGGTGCCAAAGTGCGGCAGTTCCTTATCCGGGAGGGTGTGTTATTGGAAAGAGGCCCATTGATTTACATCTGGATGCCTTAAAGCGTCTGGGAGCAGTATTTCGGGAAGAGAATGGGATGCTTATAGCAGAAACATGTGGCCTTCAGGGGGCGGTGATTTCTTTTCCGAAATCCAGTGTGGGGGCTACGCAAAATGCTATTTTAGGTGCTGTCTGCGCCAGCGGAGAATCACTGCTTCTGGGGTGTTCCAAAGAGCCGGAGGTTACCTGGCTATGCAGATTTCTAAAGGCGGCCGGAGCCCATATTTTGGGAGAAGGAACAGATACTTTGAGAATCAGAGGGTTAGGGAACTGCACGATGTAGAATTTCAGATTCCGGCAGATCGTATTGCCGCCGGTACTTATGTTTGTGCTAGTGCCATTACCAGGGGAGAAGGCGTGCTTTTGGGTGCTCCCATTGGGGAAATGGAAGCGCTTCTTTGGGCTTACGGGAAAATAGGTGGACAATACAGGTATAACAGTGGTAAACTAACGTTACACAGTTAAATGCCACGAAGCCTGTCCGGCTTTTGGAAACCCAGATATATCCCGGCTTTCCTACGGATCTTCAATCGGTATTTATGGCGGTTTTAGCTACGGCAGAAGGGGATAGCTGTATTGTGGAAAACATTTTTGAAGACCGCTTTAAAATGGTTTCTCAATTACAGAAAATGGGGGCTTTGATTGAGGTTTGTCAAAGCAAAGCCAAAATCCGGGGAAACAGTCTTACAGGTGCAAGGGTAGAAGCTCAGGAATTAAGAGGCGGCGCAGCGCTGGTTCTGGCAGGCCTGGCAGCCAGGGGGGAGACTTATGTGGAGAACAGGCATTTTATTGAACGTGGCTATGAGGATATCTGCAGAGATCTTTCTCATATGGGAGCCAGGATTTTAAAAGATTAAGGGGACATTTATGAGTAAAAGAAAGCTATACAGGATTCTGATAGAGGCAGTGGCAGCAGTGATGATTCTTGCGGCGCTGGTGTTTTTTGTAGGATTTCGGGTTACGAAAGTACAAATTGAGGGTAATCAGTATTATACAGATGAGGAAATTAAGAAGATGGTGCTGGATGCGCCAAACGCGGGAAACTCTATTCTGGTTATGATGACCAAAACAGAGGAAAAAACAAAAGATGCACAAATGATTGACCATGTGACCATTAAGCGGAAGAACAGAAATACCATTGTGGTAAATGTAAAGGAAAAACAGATGGTAGGCTGCCTGGAATTTCAGGGGCAGTATGTGAATTTTGACCGTCAGGGTGTAATCCAGATTATTACAGAGGAGCAAATGGAAGGAGTTCCCTTGATTGATGGCCTGAGCGTGAAGTCTGTGAAAGTAGGACAAAAGCTAAAAGGAATTAATACGAAGAAGCTGAATACGATTTTGAGTGTTGGAAAAATGCTGGAAAAATCAGAGCAGAAACCGGACCGGCTGGTTTTTAATAATATGAATCAGTTGGTACTCTATTATGGAGAGGTGGAAGTACGTCTTGGAAATGACGAAAATATGGATGAAAAGATGAACCGTTTATCTGGAATTTTGCCGCAGCTTGAGGGCATGGAAGGTATTCTTCACCTGGAGAATATTACGGAAGATACAACGGGTGTAGTGTTTGATAATGCAGCAGCAGAAGAGGAGGAAGAAGAACAGGAGGGAGAAAATCAGGATCCTTCTTCTCAGTCCGAAACGACAACTCCGCCTGCCGGTATTTTAACTCAGGAAGAAAATCAGGAAGGTGAAGAGCAGAACAATGAGGATGAGTCGGAGGAGAATACAGGAGAAGAGGAGGAGTTTGATGATTCTCAACTGGAATACAGTGATGGAACAGATGCAGCAGAGTCCAAATCAGGGGCAAATCCGGAAGAATAGAGAAAGAAAATCTAAAAAATGGAGAAAAAATTCTTAAAAAGTAAATTTAGCAGTTGATAAATTTAAAAAAAGCATTTATTATATATCTATATGCAAACATATGAAACTGCAAATTATCTGAAGATATTATACATTTGAAAGCATACAAGGGAACTAAAGGAGGAAATACCGTGTTAGAAATCATGACAAACGAAGCGGAGTCATCTGCAAAAATTATTGTTGTAGGTGTAGGCGGAGCTGGAAATAATGCAGTAAACAGAATGGTGGAGGAAGCCATCAGCGGAGTAGAATTCATCGGAGTGAATACAGATAAACAGGCGCTTACTTTGTGTAAGGCTCCTACGGTTATTCAGATTGGTGAGAAGCTTACCAAGGGATTAGGAGCAGGTGCAAAACCGGAAATCGGTGAAAAAGCTGCGGAAGAAAGTATTGAAGAAATCAGACAGGCTATCCAGGGTGCCGATATGGTATTCGTTACCTGCGGTATGGGAGCGGAACAGGAACAGGTGCTGCTCCTGTAGTTGCCGGAGTTGCCAAGGAAATGGGAATTCTGACCGTAGGTGTTGTGACAAAACCTTTCCGTTTTGAAGCAAAAACCCGTATGAGCAACGCTCTGTCCGGAATTGAAAAATTAAAGGACAGCGTAGATACTCTGATTATTATTCCAAATGATAAACTTCTGGAAATCGTAGACCGCCGCACAACCATGCCGGAAGCGCTGAAGAAGGCAGACGAAGTTCTGCAGCAGGCAGTACAGGGTATCACAGACCTGATTAATCTGCCGGCTCTGATTAATCTGGACTTTGCAGATGTTCAGACTGTTATGATTGATAAAGGTGTGGCACATATTGGTATTGGTGAAGGAAAGGGCGACGACAAGGCAATGCAGGCTGTACAGCAGGCTGTATCCAGTCCACTTCTGGAAACTACTATCGAAGGTGCATCTCATGTTATTATTAACGTATCCGGTGATATTTCACTTATGGATGCCAACGATGCGGCTACTTATGTACAGAACTTAACAGGAGAAGATACCAATATTATCTTTGGTGCTCTGTATGATGATAAGGAAGCAGATTTCGTAAGAATTACAGTTATTGCTACTGGTCTGGATGATGAAACAACCAGAAAAGCCAGCGTATCAAAAGATAAAAAAGCAGCAGGAACAGGAAGAACAGTAAGAACTCAGGCAGCTCCACAGCAACAGTCGGTTCAGGAACCACAGCAGTCTGCAGGTTTTCAGCAGCCAACCTTCCAGCAACCTACGTTCCAGCAGCCGAATTTCCAGTCTGCACAGACTACTTTTACCAGTAATGTACCAAAGAGAGATATCCAGATTCCGGATTTCCTGAAAAACAGAAGATAAAAAGGTAAAATAAAAACTCCCATAGAAACCGGTTAGCGGTTTGACTGTGGGAGTTTTTTCGTTTGTTTCTGTTTCTGCGCTTTTCAACTTGACAGTAATGAAGTTTCCTTTTAAACTGATAAGAAAGAATGTTTCAGGACAGGAGGCTTTATCATGCTGCAAATTACGGGAAAAACATGTCTTACAGGATTGCTTGGAAGTCCGGTGGCTCATAGCATTTCTCCTCTTATGCATAATTTCAGTTTTGAAAAACTGGGAATTAACTGGGTATATTTGTGTTTTGATGTGAAGGAAGATGGATTAAAAGAAGCGGTACAGGGGCTTCGCGCCTTACAGGTAAAAGGCTTTAATCTTACCATGCCGAATAAAAATAAGATTTTAGAGTATTTAGACGAACTTTCTCCGGCTGCCCGTCTCATAGGGGCTGTGAATACAGTGGAAAACCGGGATGGCAGACTGATTGGGCACAATACAGATGGTGTTGGGTTTATGCAGTCTGTAAGAGAGCAGGGAATCCGCATGGAGGGAGAAACCATGACGCTTCTGGGAATGGGAGGAGCTGCCACTGCTATTTGCGCCCAGGCAGCGCTTGATCAGGTGGGAACCATTCATGTGTTTGCGCGGTCAGGAAGCAGACACCGCCTGAGAATGGAAGGACTTCAGAAGGCATTGGCAAAGGAAACTGCCTGTACCATTGAATTTCACGATTTGGAAGAACCAAGAGAGCTTCGGGAGGCTCTGACAAAGAGCAGGCTTTTGGTAAATGCAACTTCTGTGGGGATGGCGCCGGATACAGAGAAATGTCTGATTCCGGATAACAGCTTTTTACACGAAGAGCTGGCTGTGGCAGACATTATTTACAATCCATGGAAAACAAAATTACTTTGTATGGCAGAACAGGAAGGGTGTAAAGCGTTTAATGGTTATTCCATGCTTATCTGGCAAGGAGCTGAGGCCTTTCGTATCTGGACAGGGCAGGAGATGCCGGTGGATCAGGTACGAACTTATCTGAAAAGACAATAAGATCGGGAGAAAGAAGGAAAATATGAGGACAGTAACAGTAAAAAATCTGGTTATTGGGCAGGGAATGCCTAAAATCTGTATTCCCATTACAGGAAAAAACAGGGCAGAGATTGAACAGGATTTAGAAATCATCAGGTCCATGAAACCGGATCTGGCAGAATGGCGTGTAGATTGTTATGAAGCCGGGAAAAATGGTGAAACAATCTGGGAAATGTTAAGGACAATAAGTGACAAATTAGGTGAAATTCCGCTGCTTTTTACCTTCCGCACCAGACAGGAGGGAGGAGAAAAGGAGATTTATACGAAGATTATGTAAAGCTGTTAGAAAAGGCAGCCAGAACAGCTGGCAGATTTGATGGATGTAGAAGTATTCTTTCAGCCGGAGGAAACAAAAGCGCTGATAAAAAGCCTTCAGGAATCCGGCGTTTTTGTGGTAGCTTCGAATCATCATTTTCAGAGAACACCAGATGCAGGAGAACTGCAGGAGCGTATGCGCTACATGGATGAGTGTGGAGCAGACATCCTGAAAATGGCGGTTATGCCTCAAGGCAGTTTAGATCTGTGTCCGGTTTTAGAGGCTACCATTCAGATGCACCAGGAATGTGAGAAACCCATAGTAACCATGTCCATGGGCGCATCCGGCGTATTAAGCAGAATCTGGGGCGAATTTACAGGCTCCTGTATTACTTTTGCAGCAGGCAGACAAGCCTCTGCACCTGGACAGATAAAAGCAGATGAGATGCGAAGTGTGCTGGAAAAGCTGCATCAAATCAAAGAGAGAAAAAATTGACATAAAACAGGTAACATAAGGTGAAAAACAGGGCTTTTCACTGTCGAAAAGATTTTGAAAGCATACCTGTGGTTTTGACAAAATCAGCACCCCCTAACCTCTATAATGAACAGTACTTATTCCAGATAAGTAAGAGAGTCATGCAGAGGTTTAGGGGGTGTTTTGTGTACTGCGAATTTTACCTGGATGTGTTTTTCGTAGTCAACCTGATTCTGGACTTTCTGGTGCTTTGTCTTACCAATCAGATGCTTCGGGGAACTGCCAACCCCGGGAGAGCATTTTTGGGGGCAGGCATTGGAGCAGCGGGCATGTGTGGAATAGTGGTTACGTTAAACGGTCAGACGGTTTTTCTAATCCTGTTCTATCTGATTCTGGCAGCTATCATGGTATGGACTGGCTGTAAAGTACAGACAGTAAGAAGATTTCTGACAGCAATGAGTTTGTTTCTGGGAGGAATTTTCTCATGGGCGGGCTTTTGTCAGTCCTGCCCCATCAAATCAGAAAGAGTGTATTTTCCTTTCTGGCAATCACGATTACCGCTTATTGGATGTTATACATAGGCATAAGACTCTGTAAATACTTAAAAGGAAAAGAACTTCCCATTTGTGAGGTCAGGGTGACCTTTCAGGGAAAAGAAATTATGGCAAGGGGACTTTATGATACGGGAAACTGTCTCAGGGATCAGGAGACAGGGAAAGCAGTATCGGTTATGGAGTACAGCAGTTTCTGCAGATTACTGAGCACTGAGCAGCGTGGAGAATTAGAACAGTTTTGCTCTATGAAAACAAAAGAATCAGGGGAGTGGGAGTTTTTACAGGCTTTGCATCCCCGGTTTTTGCTTTATACCAGTGTGGGATGCCGGGCAGGACTTTTGCCGGTGGTCACCGCAGACAGTCTGACTGTGCTGGCACATGGAGCCAGGAAGCACATCACACATGCAGCTATTGGACTTTCCAGGGAAGTGCTTTCCAACAGGGGAAGCTATGAAATGATCATTAGTCCTTCCATTCTGGACAATTAAGGAGGAGCTTTATGAATATGGACGTTTGTGTAAAAAAAGAATCGCAGTTTTCAAGATTTACAGGAATTTTGCTGCCAAGAGGAAACGAAATTCACTATATTGGAGGGGCGGAGGTATTGCCAGCACCGCTGAGCCAGGAAGAAGAGGCAGAAAAATTACAGGAGCTGACAGAACACGGGAGTCAACAGGCAAAATCCTGTCTGATTGAACATAATCTGCGTCTGGTTGTGTATATTGCGAAGAAGTTTGATAATACAGGTGTGGGGTGGAAGACTTGATTTCCATTGGAACCATTGGATTAATTAAGGCAATTAATACCTTTAATCCTGTGAAAAAAATCAAGCTGGCTACCTATGCTTCCAGATGCATTGAAAATGAGATTTTGATGTATTTAAGAAGGAACAGCAAAACGAAAATGGAAGTTTCTATTGATGAACCGTTAAATGTGGACTGGGATGGGAATGAATTGCTGTTATCTGATATTTTGGGGACAGATGAGGATGTTATTTATAAAGATATTGAAAGTCAGGTAGAGCGGACGCTTCTTGGAAAAGCTATAGAAAAACTGACAAAACGGGAACAGACCATTGTAAGACTGCGGTTTGGAATCAATATGCCGGATGGAAGAGAGAAAACGCAAAAAGAAGTGGCAGACCTTTTAGGAATTTCCCAGTCTTACATATCCAGGCTGGAGAAACGGATTATGAAACGCTTAAAAAAAGAAAATTGTGAGATATGAATAATCCATTGACAAATGAGAAAACAGAGTATATGATATTGATATCAAAATGATATCAAATTGATGAGAAGGTACAAAAGAGGAGGTTATGTTATGAACCAGGAAGAAAAGAATGAAGTAAAAAACAAGATTCAGGAAGAAAAAGTGTTGCAGGCAAAGTCAGGATTTGGTATGTTAGTCTTATCGCTTCTTTTGCTGGCAGCAGGTGTGGCAGGTTTTGGGTTTGGCATCTATCAGATAGACCAAGGGGGAAACCTTTCAGGCGGTATACTTTTGTTTGCCGGAACTGTTCTTGTGATAGTCGGCGGTATTCTGTGCTGCGGTCTTAAAGTGCTGAATCCCAAGGAAGCTATTGTGCTGGCACTGTTTGGTAATTATTACGGAACTTTGAAAAAAGAAGGATTTTTCTGGGTAAATCCTTTTGTAACTGCTATTAATCCTGTTTTCAAAATCAGTGCAGATGGCAAAGGAACAAACCGGAAAGTTTCTTTAAAGACCATGACACTGGATAATAAGAAACAGAAAGTGAATGACCAGATGGGAAATCCGGTGGAAATTGGTGCAGTGGCTATCTGGAGGGTGGTAAATCCTACCAAGGCAGTTATTAATGTGGAGAATTATAAGGAATATCTTTCCATTCAGTGTGATTCCATTATCCGAAATACAGCCAGGAAATATCCTTATGATGTTACAGACGGTGGAGATGAGAAAACACTGAGAGGCAGCAGCCAGGAAATTGCAGATATTATGTGTGCAGAACTTCAGGAAAAGGTGAAAAATGCAGGAATTCAAATCCAGGAAGTCCGCATTACTCATCTGGCGTATGCACCGGAAATTGCATCTGCAATGCTTCAGAGACAGCAGGCGGCGGCATTGATTGATGCAAGACAGAAAATTGTAGAAGGTGCTGTTGGTATGGTAGAAATGGCGCTGGAAAATTAAGTGAGAACGAAATAGTAGAATTGGATGAAGAGAGAAAGGCCGCCATGGTCAGCAATCTGCTGGTAGTGCTCTGCGGAAACAAAGACGCACAGCCTATTGTAAACAGCGGCAGTCTCTATTAAAAAATACGGTAAGGTGGTGACACATTCTGGAAAACGAAAGCAAGAATAAGGGAAAAGAAAAAGCAAAAAAGCAAGTACCGTTGAGACTGTCGGCTGCCCTGTGGAATGAAATTGCCCAGTGGGCAGAGGACGATTTCCGTTCCATGAACGGACAGATTGAATATCTGCTGACAGAATGTGTGAAATATCGGAAAAAGCACAGGAAGAAGGAGGAAGAATAAGTTAAAAGAGAGTTGCTGCATTGGGCAGCAGCTCTTTTTTAAAGGTTGAATTCTTTAAATAATTTTTGCTGATAAAGTTTGTCAGTGACTGATTTTAAAATGTCATCTATTCGTCCAAGATTGATAAGCTTCTGATTTAGTTCATTTACGCGGTTTTTACCTTGCACAGCTCCGATTGCTTTTCCCTTTAACATTTGGGCTTCCAGCTCATCTTTCATTAACTCTTCTAATGCTTTACACATAGCATCACCTTCCTTCTCAAATAGTTTCTGATTTGCTTTTACAATAATATCCATTACGGATTCGTAAAGTGTATCTTTTTTGTGTTTTTATATTCACTAAGCAGGGTCTTTGCACTTCTTTCTATGTTTTTTAAATGATTGGTTAGATTTCCAAGCCACAGATTTTCTTTTTTAGATAGTTTTGAGGTTACGATAATCTGAATAGGGAGAGGTGCCCCAATTATATAATAGATTCCTGATTCTATTTCTTTGCTCTGATAATTATGTGTTTTTTGCAGATGTCGGATTAATTTCCTGGGATAAGACTCCTTTTTAATCAAAACATCTATTTGCATGGGCTTTGTTCCAAGTAAATGCTCTGGAGTAAAGGTTAAATAATCCGCTTCTTCTCCGAATTCAATTTGTATTCCTGCAACAAAAGCTGGATGCACTGTAGATTGGTCTTGGCATTCTGGCAAAGGGCAGCGTTGTCCTTTTTTTTCTTTATCTGTTTTTCATTCATTTAGAACCTCCTTTATTTGGTTTTCAGAGATTCCGGTTTTTCGGAATCTCCAGCTTCTTACGGGAAAGGCTTGAATTTTCCGAAATAAGAATTGAAAATAGATTGGTTGAGCCAATAGATAATAAGAAAATAATGCTTTTTCTTTATTCTATCACAGGATTTATGAAAAAGAAAGATTTTTTTTCTTGATTTTGCATAGAGATTTGGAAAATAAAAATCTCCTATACAGTTCAAAAGTTGAAAACACAGAATTGTATGGGAGACTTTAAAGTTTTTATTTCATACACTGGCAGATTTCTTCCTTGACCTGGAGTACAATGTGTGCCAGTTCTTCTATACGCTCATCTGACATTCTGGCTATGGGAGCCGAAATAGAGAATGCATATTTGGGGCGTCCTTTGTAGTCAGGAACACTCACTGCAATACAGCGGACACCCAGTTCATTTTCTTCATCATCTAAAGCATATCCTTTTGCACGCACCTCTTTTATTTTTTCTGAAAATTGGGTATAATCTACAATAGTATGAGGCGTTAATTTTTCAATGGAGCTATCTTCCCAGATTGCCTGTACCTGGGAGGCTGGCATGTCTGCATCATGGCTTTGCCAACGCCGGAGCAGTAAAGAGGAATGCGGCTTCCAACCTTGGATACCATGCGAATGGAATTCTGATGAGATTCCTCTTTATAAATGTACACAGCTTCCAGCCCGTCCAGTTGGACAAAATGTACCGTTTCTCCGGTTTCTTCAGAAAGCTTTTTCAGACAGGGGCGAACCGTATCCAGAATATCAATGTGGCTTAAAAGTTTATTGGAAAGACCAAGCAGCTTAAAGGAGAGAGAATATTTTCCGGTTTCGCTGTCCTGCTTCACATATTCCATATACATCAAAGAGCTTAGCAGCCGGTGAACCGTACTTTTGTTTAAATCCAGATGGCTGCACAGCTCGGCCAAAGTTACCGGTCCGGTTTCAGCCAGTTGTTCCATTACAAGAAACAGGCGGTCTGCAACCTGGATGGGATTTTTGTTTTCCATAATACTTCTCCTTCTTTCACGTTCATATAGGCATGATTGTAGCACGTTCCAAAGAAGGTGGCAACCAGAAATATGGAACAGAAAATTCAACAGAAAAATTTTTACTTTCTCTTGACATTTAAGAATGCAGTAGTATAATGCAAATAAAGGATATCATATTGCGAAATAACGTTTCATAATGTGAAACGAAGATAAAATAAAGGAGGACGTAGCAAATGAGTACAGTAGCAGAGAAAATTGCAGGATTTGGAGTAGTACCGGTTGTTGTTTTAGAGGATGTTAAGGATGCAGCACCTCTGGCAAAAGCATTAGTAGAGGGAGGACTTCCATGTGCAGAAGTAACTTTCCGTACTGCAGCCGCTGAGGAATCCATTCGTGTAATGACCACAGAATATCCGGATATGTTTGTAGGCGCTGGTACCGTTCTTACTATTGAACAGGTTGACCGCGCAGTAGCAGCAGGAGCAAAATTCATTGTAAGCCCTGGATTTGACCCTGAAATCGTAGATACTGTCTGGAAAAAGAGATTCCGGTATTCCCAGGATGCATTACACCATCCGAAGTTGCACAGGCTGTTAAGAGAGGATTAAAAGTAGTAAAATTCTTCCCGGCAGAGCAGTTCGGCGGCGTAGCTACTATTAAAGCTATGGCAGCACCTTATGTTGGGCTGAAGTTCATGCTACAGGCGGTGTAAGCGCTAAAAATCTGGAAAGCTATTTAAGCTGCGACAAAATCATTGCCTGCGGCGGAAGCTGGATGGTAAAAGGCGATTTAGTAAAAGCCGGAAAATTTGATGAAATCAAAACTCTTACAGAAGAAGCTGTAAAATTAGCTGCTTCTATCAGAAATAAATAAGAAAACACAAAGATTAAGAGGAGAAAGAACAATGGCAAAGAAAGTTATTACATTTGGTGAAATTATGTTAAGACTGGCTCCGGAAGGATATTATCGTTTCGTGCAGGCTGATACCTTTGGAGCAACCTACGGCGGCGGAGAAGCAAACGTAGCTGTATCTTTAGCAAACTACGGTTTTGATGCAAAATTTGTTACAAAACTTCCAAAACACGAAATTGGACAGGCTGCAATCAACTCCCTGAGAAAATACGGTGTTGATACAACTGATATTGTTCGTGGTGGTGACCGTGTAGGTATCTACTTCCTGGAAAAAGGTGCTTCCCAGAGACCATCCAAAGTTATCTATGACCGTGCAGGATCTTCTATCGCAACAGCTTCCAGAGAAGACTTTGACTGGAAAAACATTTTCGATGGTGCTGAATGGTTCCATTTCACAGGTATCACACCAGCATTAAATGATGAAGTAGCTGCTATCTGCCTGGATGCTTGTAAAGCTGCAAAAGAAGCAGGTCTTACTATTTCCTGTGACTTAAACTACAGAAACAAACTGTGGTCCAAAGAAAAAGCAGGACAGGTTATGGGCGAAATCTGCAAATATGTAGACGTATGTATTGCAAACGAAGAAGATGCTGCTGACGTATTCGGAATCAAAGCTGCAAACACAGACGTTACTACAGGTACTGTAAACCATGAAGGATACAAAGATGTTGCAAAACAGTTAGCTGACCGTTTCGGATTCCAGAAAGTTGCTATTACTCTTCGTGAATCTTTATCTGCAAATGATAACAACTGGTCTGCTATGTTATATGACGGAACTGACTACTACTTCAGCAAAAAATACAAAATGCACATTGTTGACCGTGTAGGTGGCGGTGACTCCTTTGGTGGTGGATTAATCTGTGCATGCTTAAACGGATATGATGCTCAGTCTACGATTGAATTTGCAGTAGCTGCATCCTGCCTGAAACATTCTATTGAAGGGGACTTTAATATGGTTTCCATGGACGAAGTTTCTAAACTGGCAGGTGGAGATGGTTCAGGCCGTGTTCAGAGATAATATGTTGTAAATGCCAACCTTATTGCCATTAGGGAACATTTTCATACATGGGACCCAGATGGGTCCCGCATTCCTTCCAAATTTAAAATAAAAAATAGTGTTGAAAAACCCTCTGGATTCATAGGATACTATAAGACTAGAAATCCAGGGGGTTTTTATGCGTGTCTGTGAGCTTCGGCAAAAGGAAGTGGTGAATATTTGTTCCTGCAGGACTTTGGGATGTCCTCTGGACATAGAATTTAACTGCAAAACAGGGTGTGTGGAAGCCCTGATTGTTCCGGTTCCGGGAAAAGTGTGCGGCTTGTTTGGCCCGGCAGCAGAATATGTGATTCCCTTTTCCTGTATTCGCCAAATTGGGGAGGACATTATTCTGGTGGAAATCCAGGAGGACCGGTGTATAAAAAAAAGAATAAGAACAACTTGTGAATACATGCGTACAAGTTGTACAATGAAAGTACAAGGAGGATAACATGAATCAGGAAAACGGAAAAACAAAGTATTATATCCTCGTGGAAGAAATCAAGGATTCTATTTTAAGCGGAAGAGTAAAAGCAGGAGAAAAACTGCCTTCGGAAAATGAGCTTTCTGCAAAATATCAGATTAGCAGACATACGGTTCGCAAAGCCTTATCCATTCTGGCACAGGAAGGCTACATTGTGGCTGAACATGGCAGGGGAACTTTTTGCTCAGAGCGCATGTGCCATTTAAAGCAGTCCAAAAATATTGCAGTGATTACCACCTATATTTCAGATTATATTTTTCCCAGGCTCATACAGGGAATGGATAAGGTGCTCACAGCCAACGGATATAGCATTATTTTGAAAAATACAGCCAACAGCCGAAGCATGGAGGCAAAGGTGTTAGAAGATATTCTGACTAAGGATATTGACGGGCTGATTATTGAGCCAAGCAAAAGCCAGATTCTGTGCAGACATATGAACTTGTATGGTCTTTTGGATGAGTACCAGATTCCTTATGTGTTTATTCAGGGTGTGTATTCCCAGATGCAGGAGAAACCCCATATTCTTATGGATGACTGCCAGGGAGGTTACCTGGTGACACGCTATCTTCTGGACATGGGACACCAGAATCTTATAGGAATGTTTAAGGCAGATGATTTCCAGGGGAAAGAGCGGCACAAGGGCTATGTGAAAGCCTTGCAGGAAGCCGGTTTTTCTTATGACCCGGACCGGGTGGTGTGGTTTCACACAGAGGACCGGAAGCGCAAGCCAGCGTTGGCAGTGAAGCAGATTTTGGAGCAGGGCATGAAAGTGGATGGGATTGTATGTTATAATGACCAGATTGCAGTGGATGTAATCCGGGCTTTAAAAGAATTGGGAAAAAGGGTGCCCGAAGATATTTCTGTTACAGGGTATGACAATTCTTTTATGGCAGCGGGAGATTTGAAGCTTACAACTATTGCTCATCCCCAGGAAAAGCTGGGAGAAATGGCAGCAGAACTGCTGTTGGAAAAAATCAGGGAAGTGCCGGAAGAGAAAAGTCAGATACCAAGACTGATTCAGCCGGAATTCATAAAGGGGAATTCTGTTATTAGACGGAATCCATGAACAAAGAATAAAAACAGGAGGAACAAAGGAAATGTTAGAGGAACTGAAAAAAGCAGTGTATGAGGCAAACATGCTTTTGCCAAAATATGGATTGGTCACTTTTACATGGGGAAATGTAAGTCAGATTGATAGGAAGACAGGGTATTTTGCTATTAAACCAAGTGGTGTAGATTATGATAAGTTGACACCAGAAGATATGGTTATTATGGATTTGGAAGGAAATAAAATTGAAGGGAAATACAATCCTTCTTCTGATACTCCTACACATATAGAGTTGTACAAGGCTTTTCCTAATATTGGGGGCGTAGTACATACTCATTCTTCCTGGGCCACAAGCTGGGCACAGGCTGGAAGAGGAATTCCATGCTATGGAACTACCCATGCAGATTATATGTATGGCGAAATTCCCTGCGTGAGATGCCTGACCAAGGAAGAAATTGAAGGTGCTTATGAGAAGAATACAGGACTTCTCATTGCAGAATATTTTAAAGATAAAGACTATGAGGCTGTTCCGGCAGTACTTTGCAAAAATCATGGACCATTTACCTGGGGTAAGGACGGACATGAGGCAGTACATAATGCTGTGGTATTAGAAGAGGTGGCAAAAATGGCTGCCCGCTGTGAGAAAATCAACCCACAGGTGCAGCCAGCGCCCCAGGAATTACAGGATAAGCATTATTTTAGGAAACATGGGGCAAATGCTTATTATGGACAGAAAGTGGAGTAAAGAAAATTAAAATCCATCAAATTCTTCGGGTTCCTCATTAAGTGGAGGAACCTGTTTGCATCTGATAAAGAAATAAATCACAGAGCCAAACAGCAGTCCCAGAAAGCATACGGTGGACAACCAGCCCATACATTTTTCCTGTATGGTACAGTAATTAATATAAGAAAAATTCAGCAGAATAACAAATTTTGAGAATACCAGAAGATTTTTCACATTCCGGTAGATCCAGTTTTTGTTATAGGCTGTGACCGGACCCGGAACATTCCAGATACCGGGAAAATAGGTGGTTGCAGTTAAAAGCAGATAGAGCAGAAGACTCATAACAGGCATAAGCCAGATGTTTCCCTTGCCTCCCCATCCGTCTGCCTCTCCCATGAAATTAAAATGCGTGGCAATGGTCTGGGGAAGAGAAGGCCATTTGATGGCAGTGTAGAGAAACATTCCCAGGAGCAAAAGGAGAGAAAAAAGATTCATGATTTTATGAAATCTGGTATTTGGCAGTTTCCATTCTTGTGACATAGGGGTCACTCCTTTCTACAACTTGTTTTTCTTTAAGCATATTATAACAGCAGGAAGAGCATACTTCTATAAAAATGGATAAAAGACAGAAAATGAAGAATAAAAGAAATGGAAATGAAAAGTGGATGAAAAAAGTACAGAATTAATTGCAATTTATAGCATTCTCTGTGTATAATGAGGAAAACAAGTAAGAAAGTGAGGAAATGCTCATGGAATTATGGATTGGAATCCTGCTTCCTTTTTTGGGAACTGCTCTTGGAGCAGGATGCGTATTTTTCCTGAGACGGGAAATAAAACCTTTGGTTCAGAAGGGGCTTTTGGGCTTTGCTTCCGGGGTTATGGTGGCTGCTTCGGTGTGGTCACTTCTTATACCGGCTATGGATATGTCTGAAACTATGGGAAAGTTTGCTTTTATACCTGCAGCAGCGGGATTTTTGCTGGGAATTTTATTTCTGCTTGGCATGGACCGTCTGATTCCCCATTTACATCTGGGAGAGGATAAGCCAGAGGGAAAGAAAAGCAGTCTGAAGAAAACTACCATGCTGGTGCTGGCAGTGACCCTTCATAACATTCCGGAAGGGATGGCAGTTGGTGTGGTGTTTGCTGGTATGATGGCAGAGAATACGGAGATTACCCTGGCAGCAGCCATGGCGCTGTCCCTGGGAATTGCTATTCAGAATTTTCCGGAGGGAGCTGTGATTTCCCTGCCTTTAAGAAGCGAAGAGGGTATGGGAAAAGGAAGGGCATTTTTCTATGGTGTAGGCTCTGGTATTGTGGAACCTGTGGCCGCTTTTGTGACCATCTTATTATTTTCTCTGATTCAGCTGTGCTGCCTTATCTGTTGGCATTTGCAGCGGGAGCCATGATTTATGTGGTAGTGGAGGAACTGATTCCGGAGGCCAGCCAGGGAGAACACAGCAATATAGGAACCATAGGGTTTGCAGCAGGATTTGTGTTAATGATGATTTTGGATGTGGCTCTGGGATAAATTGGAGTAAAATAGGAGAGAAAAGCACTTGCTTTTCTCTTTTTTTTGTGTTACAGTAAGTTTATAAAAAAAATACCCCCCTGGGGTGTAGGGAGAAGATAAGATGAAAGCAGATAAACAGAAAGTGAACAGGCTTTTAAAGACAGCCAGAGGACAAATAGACGGGATTTTGAGAATGGTAGAGGAAGACCGTTATTGTATGGAAATTTCCCAGCAGCTTATGGCGACAGAGGCTATTTTAAACAAGGCGAACAAGGAAATTTTGACCGCGCATTTAAAAAGCTGCGTGACCAATGCCAGGACAGATGCAGAGAGGGAAGAAAAGGTGGATGAACTGGTGGACATGCTGGGCAAGATATTATAACAGGAGGCAAGTGGATGAAGGAAAAATTTGATGTAACAGGAATGACCTGTTCTGCCTGCTCCTCCAGAGTGGAGAAATGCGTGAGCAAGCTGGAAGGCGTGGAAGAGGTTACGGTGAATCTCCTCACCAATAGTATGCAGGTGAAATATGATGAAAATGTTTTAGAGGAACAGGGAATCATAGATGCAGTGGTACATGCGGCTATGGAGCAAGTCCTGCCAGGGAGAGCAGTGGATTTGCCGGAGGTTCGAAAGGAACGGCTGTTGGACAGGCACAGAGACAACAGGGAGAGAACGGAAAAATCCGGTGCAGGAGCATCTGGAATACATGAAGAAGCGGACTTTCTGGTCTTTTGTGTTTCTGATTCCCCTGATGTATGTGTCCATGGGACATATGATAGGCGCGCCACTTCCCGGATTTTTGCATGGAACGGTAAATGCAGTGGCTTTTGCTATGACTCAGTTTTTGCTGTGTCTTCCAGTGTTGTATATTAACCGTGGGTATTTTACAAAAGGCTTCAGTACTCTCCTCCATGGAGCGCCAAATATGGATACACTCATCGCTGTGGGGTCAGCTGCTTCCCTGGTTTATGGCATCTTTGCCATTTACCGTATGGGATACGGCTTAGGTGTGCAGGATATGGAACTGGTGGAGCGGTATCTCCATGATCTGTATTTTGAATCTGCTGTAATGATTCTGGCATTGATTAATATTGGAAAATATCTGGAAGCCGGTCAAAGGGGAAAACCAGCCAGGCCATTGAAAAACTAATGGATATGGCGCCCAAAACAGCTTTTGTGGAACGGGACGGCATGGTGCTGGAGATTCCGGCAGAGGAAATTTTGCCGGGAGATGTGCTGCAGGTAAAACCGGGAAGCAGTGTTCCGGCAGATGGTGTGATTCTGGAAGGAAGCACCAGTGTGGATCAGGCTGCTATTACAGGAGAGAGTATTCCGGTTCAGAAAAATCCGGGAGATTCTGTCATTGCGGCAACTATGAATAAAGCAGGATTTTTCCGCATGAAAGCTACGAAGGTAGGAAAGGATACCACCTTTGCCCAGATTATCCGTTTGGTGGAGGATGCCAGCGCCAGCAAGGCGCCTATTGCTAAAATGGCGGATAAGATTGCAGGAGTCTTTGTGCCTGTGGTTATGGCCATTGCTCTGATAACAGGAATTGCATGGGTCATAGCCGGAGCTGAGTTTGAATTTGCTTTATCCTGCGCCATTTCCGTATTGGTAATTTCCTGCCCCTGCGCTCTGGGGCTGGCTACTCCGGTTGCCATTATGGTGGGAACAGGCAAAGGTGCGGAGAATGGAATTTTGATTAAATCAGGGGAAGCTCTGGAGGTGACCCATAATATTCAGAGTGTGGTACTGGATAAGACCGGAACCATTACCCAGGGAACTCCGGAAGTTACGGATATTCAGGCTTTTGGTATGGAGAAACAGGAACTTTTAAAAATAGCAGGCGCTTTGGAGAAAAAAAGTGAGCATCCCCTGGCAGAAGCAGTGCTGAAAAAAGCAGAAGAAGAGGGGATTTTGCTGCCGGAGGTACAGGAGTTTCAGGCAGTGCCGGGAAAAGGAATCCAGGGAAAAATCCAGGGCATCCAGTATTATGCCGGAAATTTGAAATTTATGGAAGAACGGCAGATTGACACCAGTAAGGTAGAGAAACAGGTTGAGAGACTGGCAGAAGAGGGAAAAACACCTCTGATTTTTGCCACAGAGGAGCAGGTTCTTGGAATTCTGGCAGCCGCGGATTTGGTAAAACCTACCAGCGCCAGGCAATCCGGGAGTTGAAAAAACTTGGAATACAGGTTATTATGCTTACAGGTGATAATGAAAGAACTGCAAAAGCCATTCAGAAACAGCTTGACCTTGATACCGTCATTGCAGAGGTGCTTCCCCAGGATAAAGAGCGGGAGGTTGCAAAACTTCAGGCAGAGGGAAAAACCGTTGCCATGGTGGGAGATGGGGTGAATGATGCCCCGGCTCTTGCAAGAGCAGATGTGGGAATTGCTATTGGAGCAGGAACCGATGTGGCTATTGAAAGCGCTGATATTGTGTTAATGAAAAACGATTTGCTGGATGTGGTGACAGCAGTGGGCCTTAGCAAGGCGGTGATCCGGAATATCAAGGAAAACCTGTTTTGGGCATTTTTCTATAATGCCTGTGGCATTCCTCTTGCAGCAGGACTTTTGTACCTGTGTTTGGATTGAAATTAAGCCCCATGTTTGGAGCAGCGGCCATGAGTCTCAGCAGTCTTTTTGTGGTAAGCAATGCCCTTCGGCTCAGGTTTTTCCATGTATTGAAAAAGCCGGAGGTTATGACAAGGGAAGAGGCTGTTTCAGATAAAAACGTAGTGAATAAGGAGGAAATGAACATGTATACTATGAAAATTGAAGGCATGATGTGCCCACACTGCCAGGCAGCAGTAACAAAAGCTCTTAACGCCCTGGAAGGTGTAAAGGCAGAGGTAAATCTGGAAAAGAAGGAAGCCTATGTGGAAGCAGGGGCAAATGTTTCAAAAGAAGAGTTAGCTAAAGCAGTAACAGAAGCAGGATATGAAGTCCTTTCTGTAGAATAAGGAAAAGGAGAAAAGCAGATGATTCGGGTAGGAATGGGATATGATGTACACAAATTAACAGAAGACAGAGACCTGATTTTAGGCGGTGTGAAGATTCTCTGGGAAAAAGGACTTCTGGGTCATTCCGATGCAGATGTGGTGGTACACGCTATTATGGATGCCCTTCTTGGCGCAGCGGCCCTTCGGGATATTGGAAGACATTTTCCAGATACAGACCCACAGTACAAAGGCATCTCCAGTATCAAGCTGCTGCAGCATGTGGGAAAACTTTTAGAGGAACATATGTATGTGATTAACAACATTGACGCTACCATTATTGCCCAGAAACCAAAACTTCTTCCCTATATTGATACCATGATTGAAAATGTGGCAAAAGCCCTTCATCTGGAAGTAGATCAAGTGAATATCAAGGCAACTACAGAAGAAGGACTGGGCTTTACAGGAAGCATGGAAGGGATTTCCGCTCAGGCTATCTGCGCTCTGACCCATGTACAGGATTTCATGGGAGATGACAGAAGCGGGAGAGGCTGCCCGGGATGCTGCGGACAGAAGTAAAGCGGTTCTGTCAGTGCTGGCGGGATTTTCGGTATTCCCTTGGAGTGCAGTGTTCAAATTCCTGAAAACAGCGGTTAAAGGTACGCAGATTGTTGTACCCGCAGGAAAAGGCAATGCTGCTAATGGAATCACCGGTGCTTCCCAGAAGATAGGCTGCATAGTTAATGCGGTGCTGGTTTAAAAGGTCTGTAAAGGATAAGTGCAGGGTACTGTTGATATACCGGGACAGATACAGGCGGTTATAACCAAGGAAAGAAGCCAGATCCTGAAGGGTAAGGGATTCCAGATAGTGCTCCTGGATGTAAGTTAAAATCTGGTGCAGCAGATCCGAACGCCGGGCTGTCTGGGGAATCAGGACAGATTCCTCAAGAAGACGGGCAGCAATGTAATAGAGATAAGCTTTGCTGTAAAGGGGCCTGGTATTGTCCAGAAATAAATATTGTTTCATATGATGGAAAACCGGTTCTTCCAGGCGGAAAACCGGTTTTTCTAATGCCTGTTTTGCTGTGCGTTTATAAAATTCCTGGATATAATCCGGAGAAAAGACGCTGATATAACATTCTGCATGGTTTTCGTTTCTGTAGGAATGGATTTCATAAGGCAGAATTAAGATGAAATCTCCTGGATTCATGGGAAAATGTCGGTTATCCACAAAGGCAGTCAAATTGCCTTTTACCACATAGAGCAATTCATAACTTCTGTGAAGGTGGGCGAAATGAGAGAAGCCTTCAATATGATACAGCGCCATTTCCTGTGGTTCTCCAAAATGATAATCTTCGTATACAAGCATGATTCCGATTCCCTCCAAAGGTAAAGATTTGTCCATTATTATACAAGCTGTGCAGAGAATGTACAAGATGAAATCTTGCTTTTCTTTTCCGGCAAGGCTATAATGAGAGACAGATTTATGAAACACATAAGAGAATAGGAGAAGAGAACATGAGTATATTAAATGTGCAGAACCTTTCCCATGGTTTTGGAGACCGGGCAATTTTCCAGGATGTGTCTTTCCGTCTGCTGAAAGGAGAACATATTGGGCTGGTGGGAGCCAACGGAGAAGGAAAATCCACGTTTATGAATATTATTACCGGAAAACTGATGCCTGATGAAGGAAAGATTGAGTGGGCAAAAAATGTGCGGGTGGGCTACCTGGACCAGCATACAGTGCTGGAAAAGGGCATGACTATTCGTGACGTGCTGAAATCTGCTTTTGCCTGGCTGTTTGAAATGGAGGAGCAGATGAATGGCATCTGTGACAAAATGGGGGAGGCTTCCCCGGAAGAACTGGAATCCATGATGGAAGAGCTTGGAACCATTCAGGATATGCTTACCATGCATGATTTTTATATTATTGATTCCAAGGTGGAAGAGGTGGCAAGAGCCTTAGGCCTTACTGCCATTGGTCTGGATAAAGATGTAACCGATTTAAGCGGTGGACAGAGGACGAAAATTCTTCTTGGCAAGCTGCTTTTGGAAAAGCCGGATATTCTGCTTTTGGATGAGCCTACCAACTATCTGGATGTGGAGCACATTGAATGGCTGAAACGGTATCTCCAGGAATATGAGAATGCCTTTATTCTGATTTCTCATGATATTCCGTTTTTGAATAGTGTGGTGAATCTGATTTATCACATGGATAACCAGGAATTAAACCGGTATGTGGGAGATTATGACCACTTCCAGGAGGTTTATGCAGTGAAGAAAGCACAGCTTGAGGCAGCTTATAACAGGCAGCAGCAGGAAATCAGTGAACTGAAGGATTTTGTAGCAAGAAATAAAGCAAGAGTTGCCACCAGAAATATGGCTATGTCCAGACAGAAAAAACTGGACAAAATGGATGTAATAGAACTGGCAAAAGAAAAACCGAAGCCGGAGTTTCATTTTAAAACAGCCAGAACCCCAAGCCGCTTTGTGGTGGAGACAGAAGATTTGGTTATTGGATATGAAGAGCCTTTATCCAAGCCTCTGGCTTTTCGGGTGGAGCGTGGAGATAAAATTGTGCTTACCGGCGCCAATGGAATTGGAAAAACCACCTTCTGAAAAGTATTCTGGGTCTGATTCAGCCGATTTCCGGCAAGGTGCAGTTGGGAGATTATTTGGAAATCGGTTATTTTGAGCAGGAAATGGCGCCGGGAAATAAAAATACCTGTATTCAGGAAATATGGGATGTTTTTCCTTCTTATACCCAGTATGAGGTGCGGGCAGCCCTGGCTAAATGCGGACTGACCACCAAGCACATAGAAAGTCTGGTAAGAGTGTTAAGCGGTGGTGAGCAGGCCAAGGTTCGCCTGTGTAAGATTCTGAATACGGAAACCAATGTTTTGATTTTGGATGAGCCCACCAACCATCTGGATGTGGAGGCAAAAGAGGAACTGAAGCGCGCCTTGCAGGAATACAAAGGTACCATTCTCATGGTCTGCCATGAGCCGGAATTTTATGACGGACTGGCAACCCAGGTATGGGATTGTTCCACATGGAGCACCAAAATCTGAGAAAATGCTTTAGTACAGAATAGTAAATGAAATGAATAAAAATAAAAGTTTCAAAAAGATTTTATAAAAATGGGTAATATGAGATATAATCAAAAAATATGCAAGAAATAAAAAATAAACTTGCAAAATAGAAAAGATGGCTTTATAATACAAAACATAAAAAATAAAACATGTAAAAAATCTTTCAACAGGAGGAACGGTCATGTCATATGTAGATGAGGTTATTGAAGCAGTAGTGAAAAAAAATCCAGGAGAGGCTGAATTTCATCAGGCAGTAAAAGAAGTTCTGGATTCTTTAAGACCAGTTGTTGAAGCAAACGAAGAAACATACCGCAGGGAAGCTCTTTTAGAACGTCTGGTTGAGCCGGAGCGCATTATTATGTTCCGCGTTCCGTGGGTAGATGACGAAGGAAAAGTGCAGGTAAATAAAGGCTACCGTGTGCAGTTTAACAGTGCAATCGGACCATATAAGGGTGGTTTAAGACTTCATCCTTCTGTAAATCTGAGCATCATCAAATTCCTGGGATTTGAGCAGATTTTCAAGAACTCACTGACCGGTCTTCCAATCGGAGGCGGCAAGGGCGGTTCTGATTTTGACCCGAAAGGAAAATCAGATCGTGAAGTTATGGCATTTTGCCAGAGCTTTATGACAGAATTATATCGTCACATTGGGCAGATACAGACGTACCAGCCGGAGATATTGGCGTAGGCGCAAGAGAGATTGGATTCCTGTTTGGACAGTATAAGAGAATTCGTGACGTTTATGAAGGCGTACTTACAGGAAAAGGTCTTACTTATGGAGGTTCTCTGGTAAGAACACAGGCTACAGGATATGGACTTTTATATTTAACAGAAGAATTATTAAAGCTCAATGGAAAAGAACTGGCAGGCAAAACAGTTGCAGTATCAGGAGCCGGAAATGTGGCAATTTATGCCATTGAAAAAGCATATCAGTTAGGCGCAAAACCAGTAACCTGTACAGATTCTACAGGCTGGGTATATGATCCGGAAGGTATCGATTTGGCTGCATTAAAAGAAATCAAGGAAGTGAAACGTGCCCGTCTGTCTGAGTACACCAAATACAGACCAAATGCACAGTATCATGAAGGTAAAGGCGTATGGAGTACCAAATGTGATGTTGCCCTGCCATGCGCTACCCAGAATGAACTTACTCTGGATGATGCAAAACTATTGGTAGAGAATGGCTGCTTTGCAGTATGTGAAGGTGCAAATATGCCTACAACTCTGGAAGCTACCAAGTATCTGCAGGACAACGGCATCATCTTCGCACCGGGAAAAGCTGCCAATGCAGGCGGTGTGGCTACATCTGCTCTGGAAATGTCCCAGAACAGTGAGCGTTTAAGCTGGAGCTTTGAGGAAGTAGATGCAAAACTCCAGGGCATCATGGTAAATATCTGCCACAACATGGTGGATGCTGCCAAGAAATACGGATTTGAAGGCAACTATGTGGTAGGAGCCAATGCTGCGGGATTTGAGAAAGTAGCAGAAGCTATGCTGGCACAGGGCGTTTGCTAAAAAACAGAAAATAGAGAAAAGAAATTGGCTCTCACAGGAAACCAGGGTGGTTTTCTGTGGGAGTTTTTGTGTTTACTTTGCTTTCGGGAGATAAAATTAAGCTGTGATGAATGAGAACCATGTGATAAAATGAAATTAGAAATGTAGAATATATGGAAAACACAAGTTTTCAGGAGGATTGTCTGCTTGAAGATAAGGAGGGATTTATACGGAAAAATTTTTATTATTCTTACTACTTGTTTTCGTTTTTGGTGCAATAGAAAAACATTTTTGCTATCAATACAAATCCTAAATTAGTAAAAGCAGTAGCAGTTGTTTCATTGATTTTCGGAGTAATAATACTGATCATTATGATTGTTATGTTTATGAGTACTATTTTGTAAGGATGAAGTTCCCAAAAAGGATGGGGAGGACAACTTTAATAGAAATACGGAAACACCATATGCGGTTCTTGAGGATGGAATGGTAGTGGCTCCGCTGATAAAATTACAAACGCTATCAATGCTTTCCATTGATGCCGGCACAACATTTTTCGGATGAAAGTATTGATTTTTCAAGGCATAACACACCAAACGGTGTAGGAAGTCTGAGTTTAAGAAATTTGAATTTCAAAGCACAACACCGTTTCTTTTACCTGAAAATTCGCAGGAATGGTGGGGAGGCTAGCTGTTTCGTTGCAGCCCCCCTTTACATATTGTGTAATCTTAGTCCTGCCAATACTTTTCAATATAATTCCAGGCATCTTGTTCAGAAAGGGAAAATCCATTTTGTATTTTTTTTAAGGTCTGTTCTTTAGAAAGCTGAAATTCCGCACAGGTCTTAATGAGTTCACAGATGCCAGCTTGTATGCCGGTCTCTAATCCTTTCTGCAGACCCTCTTGTACGCCGGCCTCATGTCCCTTTTTCCAGGAATCTTCTTTCAGAAAATCCCGAAATTCATTTTCGTCGTATTCTGTTAAAATCAAGTCTATGACCTCCGCTCTGTTTTTACGAAGTATATCAGACAGAATGCCTTTCAGAATACATTCATTCACTGCATTTTCTACGGCTGATTCAAGAGAAAGACCCGATGCAATCTGGCAGCGTATAGCATGGATAAACTGGGCATATTCTTTTAGAGTTTTACACTTTTCCATTAGTTCCCGGTTGTGCCCCAGATTGATATTCAGCATGAAAGCAGTACATTCTAATGCAGGAGTTTGCGATTGGCTTTTTTGAAGAAACAGGTCACTCAATCGCAATTCTTTGCGTTCCGGTTCTTCTTTCATGCCATTGTAGAAAACCAGGTAGATGGGAAAAGGAATCTGCAAAGGAGTTTCCGTATAGAGCTGATGCTTGACTGGTTCTATGTATTCCCGATATATGGCGGAAAAATAGAACAGGCCACGCAAGGGAAGATTTGGGCTGTAAGTACTTTGATGTTCATAAAGATTCAGCACATCGTCAATGATAAAAGATAAATCGTTTTTCATACCCATATACACAACGTCGTCAATGGTAGTAATTGTCAAATCATCAGGGTTGGTATAATGGCTATTGTTCAGTGCGTTGTAAAGCTGCAGTAAAGCTGTCTTCTCTCTGAAAATTATACGGAAAAGCCTGTCTTTATACTTTCGATTCAATTTGTAATGTTCCACATAGTTACCTCCTTTAGTTTAGCAAAGATATAGTTGCGAAGCAATAGAAAGACACACTATAATTAGATACACATCACCAACTTTCTGATAAAAATAAAAATGGAAGTTTGAAGAACCTCAAGAATTTAAGATTTAGATATAGAAACAACGAAATGTATAGGTTCAGTATAGCAGAAGTATTAGAAAAAGCAAGAAGAAAACTCAAAAAAATTACCTTGAGTTTCCGCAAACTGTAATTCAAAAATGAATATGTCTGCCAAAGTGCCAATCTGCCGACTTTTTGAAAAATTCAGAATGGCAGTTCTGTGATTAGGGCACTTTAATAAGCCCCGCCGGAACCG
>ENA-OQAA01000162-OQAA01000162.1-human-gut-metagenome-genome-assembly--contig:-NODE-162-length-49562-cov-4.062951_pt1 | contig 49562 bp, 49 predicted proteins | sample MGYA00242489_ERZ504515 | MGnify/ENA primary metagenome ERZ504515 (study PRJEB26092, sample SAMD00036237) | human gut metagenome | host: Homo sapiens | study: EMG produced TPA metagenomics assembly of... | reverse complement strand
AAAATCTTTGCCTGTTACCGTTTTACTGGTTTAGTTTTTGCTCCAATTTTCTCTGAAAAAGAAACTTTTTCTCTTTTTTAAGACCTTCTCTTAAAAATCAGTATACGAAAAAAAAGAACTGTTCTACAAGACTATCCACGCAAAAACTGTTGTTGTATTGTATCGGGTAATTTCGAGGGAATTCCTCAGACCGGCGAAGCTGCCGGTATCTTCCACAGAAAGAATTTCTGTAAGTAGAGTTACTATAGCATACATGTCATTTAAAACAATGCCTTACTTTACGAAATGCAAAAAGAGAAACCGATTGCGCCTCGCATTTGGTCTCTCTTTTTATCATCCTATTTTTCGCTGTAATGATGAGTTTCTTCCAACATCATATCTTTCACTTTCATTAAGCGAATCTGTGTACTTCTTTCATTCTCATCCAGCTTCATCGTAATATATTTTATACTTTGTTCCGTCTCCGGAATGATCACATGCTCAAGTGCATTGACACGGCGTCTCGTCTTCTCGATCTCCGCCGCCATAAGCTGGCAGGCTTTCTCACATTCAGCAAGACGGATCATATCCGGAAGAACATCTGCAAGCGATTTTACTGCTCCGTCCAAGTCTCCTGACGTAAAAGCAAAACCATAAGAATAAATATCATTTTCATCCGCCGTTCTTGTTTTATACTGAAATGTCGGAATATCCACGCTCATGACGTTTTTTTCTCCGGCTTCCAGATTCACTTCCTGCTTCGGAGCCATAAGCGCCGTATTCAGAGCCGCCTCTGACATGCCTGCTTTTGCGATTACGAAGTTTTTATTTGCAGAGCGGATTCCCGCTTCTACTTTTTTACGAACTTCCATGTTTTCCCGCACGAGATCAAGGTACTGACGCATCAGCTCGTCACGTTTATCTTTCAAAAGCTTATGACCACGAATCGCCGTGATCCGCTTCTTTTTAAGCCGCGTCAGCTCCATTCTGGTCGGATTCACTTGTTTTGCCGCCAAAATTCTACCTCCTTTTCCTGCTGCCGCAGATGATCGCAGCATGCTTCCTCTCAGTTTTTTGAAGATATTTCTCCACTTTCTTTTGCGCGCTGTATCTCTGCGGCTGATTTGTAAGTATCGCAGATTGCCTTGCGGCAACTATGATACATTCTCTTACTCTGCGTAATACTGATCTAAATATTTATCATCAATACGTTTCAATTCGGTTCTCGGCAGCATTCTAAGCAATTTCCATCCGATATCAAGAGTTTCTTCAATACTTCTGTCTGCGTTATATCCCTGCGATACATATTCCGCTTCAAAAGCGTCCGCAAATTTGGCGTACATCAAGTCGATCTCTGTCAACGCTGCTTCACCCAGAATGACCATCAGCTCTTTTGCATCTTTTCCTCGTGCATAAGCTGAGAAAAGCTGGTTCATCGTATTCGAGTGATCGGCTCTTGTTTTGCCTTCTCCGATTCCTTTGTCTTTCAGACGGGAAAGGGACGGAAGAACATCGATCGGAGGCGTGACTCCTTTTCTGTAAAGATCACGGCTCAAGATGATCTGACCTTCCGTAATATACCCTGTCAAGTCAGGAATCGGGTGTGTTTTATCATCTTCCGGCATCGTCAGAATCGGGATCATCGTAATACTTCCGTTCTTACCGTTTTGTCTTCCTGCTCTTTCATAAATAGAAGCCAAATCTGTATACATATATCCCGGATATCCGCGGCGTCCCGGAACTTCCTTACGAGCAGCCGACACTTCACGGAGAGCATCCGCATAATTTGTAATGTCTGTCAGAATAACGAGTACATGCATCTCTTTTTCAAAGGCAAGATACTCTGCTGCTGTAAGCGCCATCTTCGGAGTTGCGATACGTTCGATCGCCGGATCATTTGCAAGGTTAATAAACAAAACTGTTCTGTCAAGCGCTCCTGTCTCGCGGAAACTTTCCACGAAGAAGTTCGACTCTTCAAACGTAATACCCATAGCGGCAAACACTACGGCAAAGTTTTCATCTGTTCCAAGCACCTTAGCCTGTCTTGCGATCTGAGCCGCAAGCTGCGCGTGAGGCAGCCCTGACGCCGAGAAGATCGGCAGTTTCTGACCGCGGACAAGTGTATTCAGTCCGTCAATAGCGGAAACTCCTGTCTGGATAAACTCTTCCGGATAGCATCTGGCCGCCGGATTCATCGGCAGTCCGTTAATATCCATACGGGCATCCGGCAAAATTTCCGGGCCATCGTCAATCGGTCTTCCGAGACCGTCAAATACTCTTCCAAGCATATCTTCCGACACGCCAAGCTCCATGCTTCTTCCAAGAAAACGGACTTTACTGTTGGAAAGGTTGATTCCCGTCGCGCTCTCGAACAACTGGACGAGCACGTCGCTTCCGTTGACTTCCAACACTTTACATCTTCTTGTTTCTCCGCTTGCAAGCTCGATTTCTCCGAGCTCATCATAAGTCACGCCTTCTACGCCGCGCACAAGCATCAGCGGTCCGGCTACTTCCTGTATGGTTCTATACTCTTTCGGCATTTAGCGGTCCTCCTTTACAAATGCATTTGCAATCTGAGCGCTTAATTCCTCGTCTACTTTCACAAATTCCGCATCTAATGCATCTTCTTTCACATATTTAAAACGTCCGATCTGCTCACGAACCGGCATAGAGATCAGTTTCCGGAGAGACGCTCCTTCGCCAAGCGCGGCAACAGATCTTTCATAAAATGCATTTACTAATCTCATCATCATGTGCTGTTTCTTCAGAGAGGTATACGTATCTACTTCATGGAATGAGTTCTGATGAAGGAAGTCCTCTCGAATCGATCTGGCTGCTTCCATTTTCAGGCGGTCTGTCGGAGAAAGTGCATCCATTCCGACCATTTTTACAATTTCTTCCAGCTCTGCCTCTTCCTGGAGAAGTGTCATCATTTTCTGACGTCCTTCCATCCAGTCTTCCGCCACATTTCCGTTAAACCATTTTTCCATATCGTCAAGATACAGAGAATAACTGTTCAGCCAGTTGATCGCCGGGAAGTGTCTCTTATACGCAAGAGCTGAGTCAAGACCCCAGAATACTTTTACGATACGAAGCGTTGCCTGCGATACCGGCTCGGACGTATCGCCACCCGGAGGCGATACTGCGCCGATTACGGAAAGCGCTCCTTCCCTTCCGTCTTTTCCGAGAGAGATCACATGTCCTGCACGCTCATAAAACTGTGCCAGACGGCTTCCCAGATAAGCCGGATATCCTTCCTCGCCCGGCATCTCTTCAAGACGTCCCGACATCTCTCGAAGCGCCTCTGCCCAACGAGATGTAGAATCTGCCATCAGCGCTACAGAATAACCCATGTCACGGAAATACTCCGCGATCGTAATTCCCGTATAAATCGACGCTTCACGGGCAGCAACCGGCATATCAGACGTATTGGCGATCAGAACTGTTCTTTGCATCAGCGCCTGACCTGTCTTCGGGTCTTTCAATTCCGGAAACTCGTTCAAAACGTCTGTCATCTCATTTCCACGCTCTCCGCATCCGATATACACAACGATATCTGCTTCCGCCCATTTTGCAAGCTGATGCTGGATCACTGTCTTACCGCTTCCGAACGGTCCCGGCACTGCTGCCACACCGCCTTTTGCAATCGGGAAAAACGTATCGATCACTCGCTGTCCTGTTACAAGCGGCATCTTTGGCGGAAGTTTCTTTTTATACGGACGTCCACGGCGAACCGGCCATTTCTGCATCAATGTCAGTTCTCTGTCTCCGTTTTCCGTCTCAACGACAGCCACAACTTCTTCTACTGTAAACTCTCCTGCCTTGATTTCTTTAATTGTTCCCTTTACTCCATAAGGAACCATGATCTTCTGCTGCACGAGAACCGTCTCCTGCACTGTTCCGATCACGTCTCCCGTCTCGACTTCATCTCCGACTTTTGCAGTCGGAACAAATTCCCATTTCAGGTTTCGTTTCAAAGACGGAACTTCCACGCCGCGCTTTAAGCTGTTTCCCGATACTTTCATAATATCGTCCAACGGTCTTTGTATTCCGTCATATATACTTGTAATCAGTCCCGGTCCGAGTTCTACGGACATCGGCACTTCCATTGACTCTACCGGCTCTCCCGGTCCAAGTCCCGAAGTCTCTTCATATACCTGAATCGAAGCTTCATCTCCGTGCATCTCGATAATCTCTCCGATCAGACGCTGATTCGACACGCGGACTACGTCAAACATATTTGCATCGCGCATTCCCTCTGCAATAACAAGTGGTCCTGCGACTTTCTTAATCACTCCTGTGCTCATTAGCTTACTCCTCCAAACAGAATATCCGAACCGACCGCCTGTTCCACGGTCTTCTTTACACCGTTTACTCCCGCTCCCGTATTGCCTGACACGCCCGGTATCTGAATAATTGCCGGAAGCGTATTTTCACGGTACTGCTCTATCTCTTCTTCGATCTGTGCAGCCACGGCTTCGGTAATATATATAATCCCGTACTGACCGTCTGCAAGCTGTTTTAATTTTTTTCTGGCATCTTCCCGGGTCTTACAGGGCAGATGCTAAGACCTAATGTGGCGAATCCGTAAATGCTGTCGTAATCGCCGATGACTGCTATCTTATACATACATCTCCCTTATCCTTTCCCTGATCGCCTCGTCCGAAAAACCGTTCTGTTTTCCTGTCAGTATAATCCGTACGGTCTTGATCTCCGTCTCTCTTGCGATCAAATATCCAAGCAGAGGTCCTACCGAAAACGCCTCGTACTTCTGCGGCTTCAACATCTCGATCATACGGTTGTCGCACCACCGTTCAAACGCGGAGGCTGACTCTCGAAGCGCCTGTGCGCCTTTTGCATACGCTGTTCCCTCCAGATACTGTGCGATCTCATCTTCTCCGGCAAGAGCCGCGCGGATGAGCTGTTCAACATTCACCCCATCACACTCCGCCATAGCGCTTCGCATGAAATCAGCGCTTTTTCCCGTTTTCCGGAACGCACGGCAATCTTGATATCCGCAATAGCAACCATTGTATCTGCATAATTTTCAATGATCGGTTCACCGGATTCTTTTCCCGCTTTGCGAATAGCTTCAAGCGCCGCCTTATCAATCATAATATCGCACAACTGACCGTCTCTTGTATGAAGAAGCGTTTCAAGAGCTTCCTGCGCAACATTTCCCATATGAGACGGCAAACGCGAAAACTCTCTGTTCTCCACGATCCGAAGCATCTCTTCTCCCGGTATCGGGCAGTCATCATAAAAAATATTCGGATTACGCGCTTCCGTACAAACCTCTTTGATCGCAGCTTTCAGATTATGATACAACTTCGGATAAGAGAGAACATTAAATACGCTCGCATCAGGAGCGACCTCTTTGATCACTTCCCATGTTTTCTCTTCTTCACGCCGCAGGACGACATCAGGATCATCCTGATCCGCCATATCACCCCAGCCTTTCTCGACAACAAACTGCAGCGCTTCCGCCGCCGTTTTACAGGACAAAAGCTGCTCGATGACTGCATCAGAGAACAGGGCGACTTCCAGCGCACGTATACGTGCGACTGCGTAAGTATATTTTGTATTCCCCAATTCTAAACCTCCTTATGCTGTAACAATCCGCCGCATTAAAAATGCGGATTGTTATGCTCATTGCAGATCACTGTTTACGAAAAGAGCTGTCTCTTCACTACATCTGCCAGTTCTTCTCTTTTCGCATCAAAAACTGCTTTTATCGTACAATTTTCTTCGATGCCGCCATATACAAGGATAAATCCTCCGTCAATCTTTCTCGCCTCTTCGGAAATCACAAGTTTTCCGCCTTTTGCCTTTGCCGATGCATCGATTTTCTCTGCAAATGACTTCGGCATCCTGTCGAGATCTCTTTTAGAGAAGCAAATTGCTCCATCCTGGGCAAGCATATATTTATCAAGCATTTTTCCAAGCATTTCAAAATATGCCGCGTCATCCATGTTCATCACCTGACTGTACGCATCCTCAAGCACACTGCGGATCACATCCTGTTTTGCCGCCAAAAAAGCCTGTTTTCTGTTCATATCAGCCGACGATTCCGCCCGTTTTGCATATTCTTTCGCGTCAGCCGCAGCTTTTACACGGATATGTTCTGCATCCGCCCCGGCTTTTTCAACCGCATCTTTCACGATCTTTTCCGCATCTTTTTTTGCCTGATCGAGAAGTTCTGCCGCAGACTGCTCTGCCTCCTCGAAAATCCGGGATTTCATTTTATCTAATCCGCTCATTTATCGCTGTCTCCTTTTCATCAATTCCAAACCAGACGTCTTTTCCTTAAATCTGAATTCCGTTTACGGCAAGGAATGAGATCAGCAGCGCCAGAATAGCGTATGTCTCAACCATAGCCGGGAACAACATAGCTTTACCGAACTGCTCCGGTTTCTTTGCGACGATTCCGATAGACGATGCCGCCGTTTTTCCCTGTGCAATTCCTGAAAGAAGTCCTACGATACCGATCGGAAGACACGCTGCCAATATCAAAAGACCTGAAGATACGGAAACATCCAATGCTCCGCCTCCGAGAATACCGATCTTTGAAAGTGTGATAAATCCTACAAGCAGTCCATACAGACCCTGTGTACCCGGAAGGAGCTGGATAATAAGCACTTTTGCAAACTTACTCGGATCTTCTGTCACAACGCCTGCCGCTGCCTGTCCTGCAATACCTACTCCGATCGCCGATCCTGCTCCGGCAAACAATACCGCAACTGCCGCTCCGAGCAGTGCATAAACAATTCCTAAATTTTCCGCAATATTCATGATAAAGTTTCCTCCTTAACATCTGCATATTTTGTATTTTCTTTAAAAGGATTAAACGGCTCTCCGCCGCCTTCGTAAAATTTCCCGAAAAACTCCACAAACTGCAAACGGTTTGTGTGTACATACGCACCCAAAAGATTGATCGCCAGATTGAGCGTATGACCTGCGATAAAAATTACGACAAATGCGATCACGCCGATCACATTATTCGGAAGCATGCTTCCCATCTGGTTAATAACCGATGCGATTACTCCGGTTGCAAGTCCGAGCGCCAGCAGACGAGAGTAAGACAACACGTCGCTGAGCCAGCCGCTCACATTGTAAAGATCATATGCGCCAAGCGCCAGACGAAGCGCCGGGTTTTTCTTCTCTCTTCCCGACATAAGCACGATTCCCACCGCTCCTGCTATCGCCAATGCCTTCGCTCCTGTATTGAGCCATGCCGGAAATACAATATTCATCTGTGCGATAGATGCAAAAATATCGCTCGGCAAAAGCATCAATATAAGACCGATCAAAAGCATAAACCAAAGAACAACGTCACAGAAGAAGTCCATCACTTTTCCGTCTTTCAGACAGAGATATCCTTTGATCCCCAGTCCCACAAACAGGTGGATGACACCGAATAACAGTGAGAACACAAGCAGTTTCATCGGGTCGTTCAACGGCACAAACCAAAGCGCCGGAACGGTGATCGTCGTTCCGAAAAACTTCTCCGAAACAACATCTACGATATTTCCGAAATATCCTCCGAATAAAATTCCCCACACAAGAGTGGATAATCCACAATAGAAGAATAATTTCATCGATTTTTTCATTCCCTGAGACATTCTCGGGAATTTCTTCACAAGCACAGCGCAGACGATTGCCACAATCGCTCCATACGCCGCATCCGAAAGCATCATTCCGAAAAAGAATACATAGAAAAACGACATGATCGTCGTTGGATCAAGCTCCCCTTTGTGAGGAAGTCCGTAAGACTCTACAACGCCCTCCACACTTGCCGAAAACGGATTGTTCTTTAAAATAACCGGAGCTTCTTCGTTTTCCTGCAGTTCCTCAACATCTACCATACAGTCATATTTTTCTGTCAGATAACCGGAAAGATGCGCCGCCTCACACTGAGGAATGTATCCGCTTATGACAAACGTTCTCTCCGACTGCGGGATCTGACCGAGCACTGCGTATTTGTCCGCGCGTACTCTGTAGTAATCCGCTAATATTTTTAATTTTTCTCTCTGATCCGAAAGGTCTTTCACCTCATTCTCGATCTGTTCAATCCGCGCTCTGCAGTCTGCGATCTCACTTTCCAGCTCTTCTTTTTGAAACTTCGGAACGTCTCCCCACATCTGGGAAGGTCTTGCAAACCCGGCGCTTCTAAGCGCATCTTCCGCTGCCTGCACATCTTCTTTCATGCAGACGACTGCTAGATATACCATGCCCGGTTCTGATGAAACAATGTTTACATCTGCTCCGGTTATATCCGGCGCTTTCTCTGCCAAAATCCCATATACCGTCTCCGCGTCAGTACCTCCCGGCATCGTTCCGAAAAATACTGCCGTCCGGTCTGTCTCTGCCGGTGTCAGCGGAACGTCCAGGCTGATCCACGGATTGAGACTCTCGATACTGTTGTTCAGTTTCGTAATCTCCGCCATCTGTTCAGAGCGCTCTTTATCCAGCCTTCCGATCTGTTTTGCCGTTTTCAGAAGATCTCTTCGCTCATTGCGAATCCGCTCTTCTTCTTCCCGCTCAATCAATGCCTTTCCTTCTAAAGATGCAAACATCGACTTCTTCTCAGGAACATATTTATCAAGAATATCGATCGCCTGTTCTGCCAGAGTCGACGCTTTCTCGAAACCTGCCTTTTGCCCTGCAGTGTCCATCTTCTTAAAATCTTCATCTTCTTCGATACATGATTGATCTCCACAACACCGAGGCTCTGTAATTTTTCGAGGATTGCTTTTCGGTCTTTCTTTAAGGCGCAGATGCTGATTCTCTGCATCTTAAGTACCGCCATCTGTCTATCCCTCCTTTACAGTCTTATTTCTGTTATGTCAATCTTTCCAACACAAGAGCAGCCGCCTCTTTCTTTCGTTCAAGAGCCGCCTTTTTCATCTGTTCTGCTTCTCTGCGCGTTTCTTCCGCCGCCTGTGCCAGCATAACTTCTCCGTCTTTCTTTGCCTGATTTGCTGTTTTCAAAGCGTCTGACTTTGCTTCGTCAATCAGCTTGTCGGCAGCCTGTTTTGCTTCTTCTTTCGCGGTCTTGAGGATTCTCTTGCTTTCCTGTTCCGCTTCTTTTACGATCTGATCTGCCTTATTTTCTGTTTCCCGGATAGATTTGATCGTTTCTTCTACCATTTCCGCAACACCACCTTCCGCTTTCTTTTCTATCTTTTTAGTTTTACCATACTTTCCCGCTTCATACGGGACGTTCCCTTTTCGGGAAACGATTCCCTCCTCCTGTGCCCTATCTGAACAGACGTAACACAGTGTACAGATTCAACGTTAAACGAATGTAAAACGCCCTCCCGCACCTTATCCGAACCGATGTAACCGCAAACGTTTCTTAGCAGTTTCTTAGCACATTGACACTATTATATACCGAAAGTCTTCAATAGTGAACTACACTTTTCCCGAATTTTTTTACATTATTTCGTCATTTTGCACATATTTTCACAACTTATTTCGTTCAGGTATTCCCATGCCATTCTAATTCATGAAGCTCTCCTTCCAACTCCATTTTCGCAAATCCGTTTTGACGCAGAGCTTCATAGAGAACAACCGCCACAGAATTTCCAAGATTCAAAGATCTGATCTGTCCCATCATCGGAATGCGCACGCAAGTATCTTCATGATCTACAAGAATCTCCTCCGGTATACCTGCGCTCTCTTTTCCGAACATAATGTAACAATCCGGTTCATACGCCGCTTCGGTATATACTTTTTTCGCTTTTGTAGTTGCCATATAGATTTTGGCACCCGGATTTTTCTCAAGGAAATCCGCATAATCAATATAAGTCGTGACATCCAGATCATTCCAGTAATCCATCCCCGCGCGTTTCAATGCCTTTTCGGATAATTTGAATCCAAGAGGCTCGATCAGATGAAGACGCGTCCCTGTTGCCACACATGTTCTTCCGATATTTCCGGTATTGGCCGGAATCTCCGGCTCATAAAGTACAATATTCAGCATAATTATTTTCTCTCATTTCTCAATCGCCCGATAAATCTTTCCAGCCGGCCGATTGCTTCTTTTAGATCTTCCAACGAATATGCGTAGGATATTCTCAAAAATCCTTCGCCGCATTCGCCGAACGCCGTTCCCGGAACAACTGCGACTTTCTCTTCATTTAACAGCCTGGTTGCAAATTCTTCTGAAGTCATTCCAAATTGTTTAATACTCGGGAAAACATAAAACGCTCCGAACGGTTCAAAGCATTCCAGTCCCATCTTTTTAAACTCATGCATGAGGAAGCGCCGTCTCTGATTATAGGATTTCCTCATTTCTTCTACTTCATCCCCACAGTTTCTAAGTCCTTGCACAGCCGCATACTGGCTGTTTGTAGGCGCACACATGATTGCAAACTGATGAAGCTTCGTCATCTGAGATATGATAACTTCCGGTCCGCAGCAATATCCGAGTCTCCAGCCTGTCATTGCAAACCCTTTTGAAAATCCGTTAATAACAAGCGTCCTCTCTCTCATTCCCGGAAGGCTCGCAATCGATACATGTTCTTCTTTATATGTAAGTTCCGAATAAATCTCTCAGACATGACATACAGATCATGCTCTTCGACAAATTTTGCGATCGGTTCTAAATCTTCCCGCGTCATGATCGCTCCTGTCGGATTGTTCGGAAACGGAAGAACGAGAACCTTTGTCTTAGGCGTCGTATATTTTTCAAGTTCTTCTGCCGTCAGTTTAAATTCATTTTTTTCCTGAAGAGGAATGATCACCGGAACTCCGTCTGCCATAACCGTACACGGCAGATAAGACACATAACTCGGCTGCGGAATGAGCACTTCATCTCCGGGGTCGAGCATACAGCGAAGTCCGACATCTATTGCCTCGCTTCCGCCTACAGTGACAAGTGTTTCATGTACTGCATCGTATTTTACATGGATCTTTCTCTCAAGATAATTACAGATCTCTTTTCTCAGTTCTTTTAATCCGGCATTAGAAGTATAAAACGTCCTTCCTTTTTCAAGGGAAAACATTCCTTCTTCTCTTATGCGCCATGGCGTATCAAAGTCCGGTTCTCCTACTCCGAGGGAAATTGCGTCTTCCATCTCGTTCGCCACATCAAAAAATTTACGGATGCCGGACGGTTGTATCTCAACGATTTTTCTTGATAATGGATTTCTCATTACAGTGTCACCGGTATCCTTTCCGACCCTTTTTTCACGCCCATGATCGTTCCGTGGTCTTTATATTTTTTCAATATAAAATAAGTTGCCGTGCTCAAAACGCCGTCAATCGTAGACAGACGTTCAGATACGAATCTCGATACTTCTTTCAGCGTCTTGCCTTCCAAAGTTACAAGCAGGTCATAACTTCCGGAAATAAGATAAACCGCATATACTTCCGGATAGTTATATAACCGTTCCGCGATCCGATCGAATCCGCTGTCTCTTTGCGGCGTCACACGCACTTCGATCAGCGCCGTCACCATCTCTACGCCGGCTTTATCCCAGTCGATCAGCGTATGATATCCGCAGATGATCTTCTCTTTCTCCATATCTGCGATCTCATTTGCCACATCTGTTTCTTCCACACCGACTAACACTGCCAGTTCTCCAAGCTCTACCCGGCTGTGCTTTTCGATATACTTCAAAATCTCCATTCTCAACGCTTCTTTTTTCTCGTTCATTTTCTGCCTCCTATACCTTTATATATCATTTCCGTTTTACTTGTTGTAAAATAATATTTTATCATGGATAAAACTTTTCATCTGTATGTATTTTTATTATTTTTCACACTTTTTATAATCCTTCTGCCATCTCGCCAGTTCATCCGGCGCAGGTCTGTCCAGATATCTTATCTCTTCTTTGCTTGTGATCACCCGCGCATTCTGCGCTTTGGCAACCCCAAGCCTGACGGCTCGCGCCCCCGCCTTTTCCAGCACTTCAATCACCTGATCCGCTTCATCGGTCAAGATCAGATAACTTCCGGCAGAAGTCAGCTGATACGGATTCAGACGATAATATTCGCAGATTTCTACAGTCTCCTGCTTCAGCGAGATCGATCCCATTGCAATTTCAAAACCGATCTTTTCTTCCTCTGCCATTTCCCATAAGGCCGCCAAGATGCCTCCGCTTCCGATCTGCCAAACCGAAATATCTCTTCCTTTTGCCGCCTCTAAAATCTGCTCCGGCGTTATGAGCTGATCACGAAGCTTTTTTGCCTGCATCAAAAATGTGTTAATAAATCTTTGCGATAATTCTTCCTCCGCCGCTTCTAAAATGCGAAGAGAACCTTCCAGACCTGCATATCCGCATAAGAGCAATTCTCGATTTTTAACAAACTTCTGTCTGTTTCCCGTTTTTTTATCTGCAGTCTCTTCTAATGCATGCATCCCCGGATCTTGTACTTTCGTTCCGCCTGCACATGCGTACACGATCGGAGTTTGCACCGCCGCCGTTCCCTCTGCCGACAAAGACGTCAGCTTTGCTTTAATGCACTCGCAGCCTTTTTGGATTTCCCCGCAAACATCCGCAAGAAACTCTTCCTCTGTCTCTTCCGGAAAAAGAATTCTTACCGATATCCCTTCTGCCTGTATTTTGCGGGCTGCCAGTTCTCCCGCCGCGCCCAAAACCGCATAATACCCTATCCCGGCATGGCCGCCGCAAACACATACGTCTGCCCACGAAAAACTTCCGTCCGTCTGATCCATATGAACTTTCTTTTTCACCGACCGGTTCCATATAGTCGGTGAGATCTTTCCGATCTTCATATTTCTTTGCTTTTCCTTCCATTGTTATTTTAAAAATTGACAGCTCCGCCGCTTTCAGTATGTCTGCCTGTCCTTTACTCTGACAGATAATAAATCGCCGCGTTTCCTGTGAGCGGATCTCGGTTTTTATAATCAAACAACACTGTTTTCCCGTCAATTCGTTCCAAATGAGTCATTTTTCTCATCTGACGTCTGTCGTATCCTTCATATGCTTTCAAATAGGTCCGCTCTTTCTCTTCTTTTTTTATAAAATGCCGCCGCTTCATCCGATGAAACTCCGCTTTCTCTAAGAAATTCCGGACGTTTTTTCACATTATCCCTCAAATACATATCCAATGTCAACATTTCCATATATTGTTCCGATCTTTCTTTACACGTTTTCACGATAAAATCATATAAGATCTCATACCTTCCGATCCGTGAATGACTTACGGCAAATGCATTTTTTTCATCATAATATGCCGCCAGACATTCATACATACAAAACGGAGATGCAAATTCTTGCTCTAATGCCGCCATCGTACAGCAAAACTGCCCGCTGTTATAATACACTTCAACCATCTCTTCTATCTGCTTTAACCGGATGACCTCCGCATAAGTAAGCCATTTTGTAGAAAGGACTTCATACGGCGCACGATCCTGATACACAATCCCGTATTCCTGCGCCCTGTCATGCATAACAGATCCTTTTAAAACTTTCAGAAAACCAAGCTGAAGCTGCTCCGGATTCATTTTATATACACGGTCAAATGATTTTCCGAAGCTTTCATATCCTTCATACGGCAATCCTGCGATAAGATCGAGATGCTGATGCACATTGTTTCCTTTTTTAATTTTGTCAACAATCGTTGACAAAACATCGATTTTCATCGTTCTGTTGATTTCCCGGATCGTAATCTCATTTGCCGATTGAACACCGATCTCAAGCTGGATCAGACCCGGACGCATACGATTGATCAACGCGATCTCTTTTTCATTCAATAAATCCGCGGAAACTTCAAAATGAAAATTTGTGATTCCGTTATCATGCTCATGAATATAAGTCCAGATCGCCATCGCATGATCATGCCGGCAATTAAACGTCCGATCCACAAATTTCACCTGAGGTACTTTCTTGTCGATAAAAAACTGAAGTTCTTTTTTTACGAGCTCTATCTCCCGGAAACGTAAACATTTGTCGATAGAGGAAAGGCAGTAACTGCATGAAAAAGGACATCCTCTGCTCGATTCATAATAGATGATCCTGTTCTCAAAATCTTCAATATGATCATAGACAAACGGAATCGTGCTCAAATCAATAACAGGACGAAAATCATTTTGGATTACAGCTTTGTCCTTATTTCTATAAGCAATTCCCGGAATATCAGAAAAGAGTTCATCTCTTTTTACTCCGGAACAAAGCGCCCCTTTTTCTTCATGATAAACACGGAGCAGTTCCGCAAACGTCTCTTCCCCTTCTCCGCACATCACGCCTTCTACTTTCGGATACTGTTCCAGCACAGCCTTCGCATCGTAAGATACCTCAGGACCTCCAAGCCAGATTTTTGTATCCGGAAGAATCTTCGGCAGTTCTCTCAAAAGCTGTCCTACATATTCAATATTCCACAAATAGCAGGAAATTCCCAATAGGTCCGGTTTTCTCCTATATATATCCTGCAAGATCGCATCAAACGTCTGATTGATCGTATATTCCGCAACTTCGATTTCTTCCGTATAAGTTCGCGCATATGCTTTTAAGCTGTGGACGGCAAGATTTGAATGAATATATTTTGCATTTACTGCCGCTAATAGTACCTTCATAATTTCTCCTATCTCTTTTTCCAACAAAATTTATACTCTATAATAACACTAAAAATAATCCGCCGCAAAGAACTGTTACATTTTACTGTGATTTTGCGCTCTATTCATTGACATTTCTCTTAAAACCATGTAAAATTAAGACTCGTGCAGCCGGGGTGTTAGCGGTACCTTGTACCTGCAATCCGCTATAGCAGGGGTGATATTGTGCAGAGGGCGACAGCGGCAGAGCTGCCTTAGGTAAGTGGCGTTGATGTTTGGGTCTTACGCGACGGGAATCTGTGAATCGTGTCAGGTCGGGAACGGAGCAGCACTAAGCAGAACCTTCCGGGTGCCGTAAGGGCGCCTGAACTGAGTTAACTGCCTAAGTAACGTCTGTTAGCCTAGCTCGAAGCACAATGCACGAAAAAGTATTTATAAAGTTTATATGATCTCAATGAAAAGTCCGTGCCGAAACAGCTATACTGCTGTAACGTCTGCACGGGCTTTCTTTTTGTAATGGCAGCGAGCTAAAGTCCGGACTTGCCGGAGACCTTGGCGACCGCTTACAATCCCGGAATGTGCCTTTAGCGCTTCCGGCGATTCTTTTCCCTCAGTTCCCTGAAAAATCCGGTCATAAGCGCACTGCACTCTTCCTCAAGCACTCCGGTTGTCAATTCTGCCTGGTGATTAAATTGTTTTATATCCAAAAGATTCAAAACCGATCCCGCACATCCTGCTTTTGGATTCATGCATCCGACAACAACGCGGGTCAGCCTCGACTGAATGATTGCTCCTGCGCACATTTGACATGGCTCTAACGTCACATACATTGTACATTGCTCCAGCCTCCAGTCTCCCATTTTTTTGCTTGCCTTTTTGATTGCCTTAATCTCCGCATGTGCCAACGGGTCTTTATCTGTATTCCTTCTGTTATAACCTCTGCCTATGATCTTTCCTTCATAAACAATAACGCATCCGATCGGTGTTTCATTAATCGCATATGCTTTTTGCGCCTGTTTAATGGCTGCCCGCATATACTTTTCATCTAACTTCAACTTCTCATTTTCTTCCATTATATCCCTCCTGTATGTTCCTCCGCTTTCTTTCCTCCCATACGTTCTTTTTCTTTTCTTTCATGAATAGATTAGATTGAAAAGACAAGAATCGAGGTAAAAGATGGACACGGGTACTTTTTATCTATATGAATATGAAAACAATGTACGAAAGCGCAATGCGGGATTTCTGAAAATCTACCGCCGCTATCAATCCTGTATTTTTCAGGCACACATCCGAAGCATCAGCCTTGAAAATGTTTTCGAGGCGGAAATGTATGCGTTCTTTTTCAAGGAAAATCAAATCTGCGCAAAACAGATCGCTCATTTTCCCATTGACTCCATGACACACAGCATACGTTTCTGCGCTCCGCAATCTTCCTTCCCCGAATGCCGCCGTCTCGAATCGATCGACGGGTTTTTCCTGAAATGTTCCGAGTCATCCTCCCTTTGGCTTACGCCGAACTGTCCTGAAAACATAGATTCAGATCAAATTCATTTTCTGGATACCGACTCCACGATTCAAAGCGACTCATATCCCGCCTCCCTATCCACCAGACCGGACAGCCCGCAGAACAACTCTCAGGAGAAGGCGAATCCTCTCACAAAAAGCGAATCACCGGATGAGGCGGAGCCTCGCGCGAAAGACGAATCACCGGATGAGACAAAACCTCCCGCGAAAGACGAATCACCGGATGAGACAAAACCTCCCACGAAAGACGAATCACCGGATGAACCAGAACCTCGCGCGAAAAGCGAATCAAATTCCTCCATCCGGGGAGAAGTGCGGCAAAATGAGATCTCAAAAACCGGTCTTTCTCTTCCGCGAAAACTATCGCTTTCCGATCTGACAGTTCTTCCTCGGAAATTTTGGTTTCTTTCAAACAACAGTTTTCTTCTGCACGGTTACCACAGTTACGGGCATCTTCTCCTTACCGAGCAAAACGGACGGCTCTGGCTCGGAGTTCCCGGCATATATGACTTAAGAGAAGCCCGCGCGGCAGACCTTTTCGGTTTCCCACGCTTCTGCAGATCTTACGCCGATTCTGATATGCTGACTGACGACGAGCGAAACGCAAACGCTGATTTCGGTCATTGGTTTCGCTGTGTCGGACTCCGGCCTAGATGATCCCGTTCATTTCCTGATAGAGACGTTTTGCATAACTATCTGTCATACCGCACACATAATCCGTCACAAGCAGCAGGCGGAGATACAATTTCTCCGCTTCGCTTTTGCCTTCTGATTGGATTCGGTATGCATTCTTATAATTATCCGATATAAACGATATTACTCTCCTGTCAATCGTTCCCTGCTTTTCTTTTGTATCGAAATACAAAGCCGCCTGTACAAGACGCTCCATCAAATAATCTATAACAGCCGACTCAGATACTTCCATCTTGTAGATTGCCATTGATGAAAAAACATATCTGTCCGCCATGTCTCCAAGCAGTTCCATCAGTTCTTCCCCGTTTGTTCCGTAAAACAGATCCTGACCGAACTTTCCCGACATGATCGCATCGTAATTCGCCATAAATCCTTCTGTCGCACAGTTAAGCAAAAATCCCTGTGCATTTACAATCCAATTTTTCACGGCGTAAGATTCCGGATCATGCACCCGCTTTTGTATTCCCCTCTCGTAAAGCTGCCGAAGTCTGTATGCGGGTCAAACGTACCGTTTCGTTTCTTCTCTTCCAACTCTTTTAGTTCCCGCTCCAGATCCGCATATCGGATAAATCCTTTCACAAAAGAATCTTCAATATCCGCCGTCTTATAGGCAAGATCATCCGCCGCTTCCAACATATATGTCAGCGGATGCCGGTTTCTTCCCGCCCCTGTCTCTTTTGTCACTTTATGAAATATTTCCTCGTCCGCAAAATAATATCCCATCTTCCGGTCTTTTATATTTCCACTGTTCTCATCTATCTGCAAAGATGATCCGGGGTATTTAATGATCGTATTCAGGAGCGCATATGTCAGATTCATACCATGCTCATCGACAAGATAGTGCAGTCTTGTCACAAGACGAAGCGCCTGAGCATTTCCTTCAAAGTGAAAAAAATCCTGTTTCATCTGCGCGGTAAACATCTCGGAAACATTCTTTTGGCAAAACGTAAGTTTCGGAAGATTTCTTTCAAACCATTCCCGGATCGCAATTTCTCCAAAATGTCCGAACGGAGGATTTCCGATGTCATGGATCAAGCCCGCACACTCAAGTATATGAGAAATATCCTCTTTCATCTGAGGCGTAAATCCTGAGTTTTTCCGATGCTCCAGTATATTTTCTCCTATCGTCTGCCCCAGTGATTTCCCAAGCGAAGATACTTCCAGAGAATGAGTCAGCCTCGTCCTTACGAAATCGCTTTTATCAAGAGGGAAAACCTGCGTCTTATCCTGCAGCCGGCGAAAAGATGCACTTCCGATTATGCGGTGATAGTCTTTTTCAAATTCACTTCTTAGATCGCCCGCCTTTGCAAAATTCCCGCCTGCTCTCTCACGTTTTGTCGAAAGCAGCCTGCTCCATTCCATACGTTATCGTCTCCTTTCCTCCCGCAAACAGGCGGAAGCGCCAAAATCCACATTCCGAAGTTGTAAATGGCCGCCAAGTCTCAGGCAAGCCCGAACTTTGACATATCGCCGTTGCAAATCAACCCCACAGAAAACTCTGCGGGGCTGTATCACTTTCCTTATTGTTCAATTATCCGCCGAATTGAAACGAAACGTCAATCGAGATAAATCGGCGGTTCATACGCCTTGCCGAGTAAAGCTTTCTTACGTTCCTGAAGTCCGAGAAATGCCCACTCTGTCATATCTGTCCATTTATGGATCGTACGGTCATACACCTGAACGTATCCGATCCTTGTCGGATGCATCCGCACGCTGTTCGACTGGTATTCTTTTCCGGTGTACGGATTCACATCGCCTGCCTGAGTATCCTCATCCGCATCATCATGTGTAATGACCGGCTCAAAATCTTCCGTGCTCCCGCTTTCTGCAAATGCCGTTTCATCTTCTGCCGCATCTTCTGTCCATTTTGCATCCGACGAAACAGACTCATCTTGAACTACAGCTCCTGCTTTGTCGGCATGATCCGTATCGTTTTGATTTACATTTTCTCCGATACCGCTTTCTCCGACCGCATCCGTCTGCACTTCATTTTCTTTTGGTGAAACTTCTTTTTCCGCTTTTGACTGTGAATCTCTTCTTCTGAAAAAACTTCCGAGCCTGCGTTCTTTTTTCGGCTTTTCGAGTTCCTTTTTAATCTCTTCTATCGACTCGCCCGCCTGCACGTTCTTTTCAAGTTCATTCAACTCTTCATGAATTTCGTATAATTCGCCGATCGTCATATCGCGATCGTTCGATACCTCTTCTCCCGGTGTCTCTAACCCTTCCGTATCCGGCATACTCATATCCGCTTCTTTTTCCGGCTGGATATATTCTGCCTCCACAGATTCTTCCGGCTGGATATACTCTGCTTCCACAGGTTCTTCCGGCTGGATATACTCTGCCTCTACAGGTTCTTCCGTCTGAATATACTCTGCTTCCACAGGTTCTTCCGTCTGAATATACTCTGCTTCCACAGGTTCTTCCGGTTCAATATACTCTGCTTCTGCCTTGTTTTGTGCAAACTCTTCTGTATGCTCAAACATCTCCGGCACAGTCTCTTCGATCAGTTTTTCTTCCGGCTCTGCATACTCCGCTTCTGCCTGCTCTTTTGCTGTCAGCTCTTTATGACCGGAGGCTTCTACAGCTTCAACTCTCGCTGCCGCCGCACGCTCCAACGCCGCAATGCTTCTTACTTCCCCTGCCCCTTCTGCCGACATGATACTCAAATGAAACGGACACTCAAGCATTTCCGCGATCATACGCATATCCTGTTCCTGAAAATTATCTCTGCCAAGACGCTGTGTCAGGTTCTGTCTCGACATTTTCTTCCCTGTTTTTTCCTCGATCAATTCCGCAAGCTGCTTGATCGTCATTCCTTTCCTTCCGAGAATGATCTTGACTTGTTCCCCAAATGTTAAATCCTGCATTTTTTCCTCCTTATGTATATTTATACTCTTTACCAACCCTTTACGGTATTCCCCATATACTTTATCCTATCTCTTTTTCCCAGTCTGCGTCAAGAGATTTTCCGCAATGCGGTTTTTAGAACCAGCGCGGACCGGACTGTTGCTTATACTTATACTTATGCGATTCTTCTGCACGGTACTGTCAGGCTTTTTATTGAAGAAGATATTCTTCCAGTGTCAGATTCTTTTTCATGATCTCTTCCGCCGCCGTTTTCCCTACATACCGATAATGCCACGGTTCATAAATGATTCCCGTGATATCCACCTTTTCCGGAGGATATCTTAAAATAAATCCATATTCCCAACAATGTTCCATCAGCCATTTTTGTTCGTCCGTCTCTCCCTGCCGGTCATCCAGACTTCATACTCGGACGCTATAATATCCACTGCAAGTCCGGTCGCATGTTCGCTCGTTCCCGGAACTGCCACTGACTTTTTCGTCTCATCATAAGCTTCCAAAGGCGTACGTCCGTTTGCCATCCAGTCCTGCATGGTTGCATTAAACACTTCCTTCTGCTTCTCAGAAGAACGGTAAGCGGAAGCGACATACATACTAAGTCCCGCTTTTGCCCCATCGTCAAGCATCTGCCGAAGAGGTTCTTCGATACGCGCATCGACAAACCGTTCGCTTTCCAACTCCACCATAGATTCCGGCACATAAGAAACATCCAGAGGATGAGAGTCGTTGACAAGAACCAATGCCCACCCTTCTTTGTCGCTTCCTAAAGCCTCTGCGCTGTTATTCGCCGCCTCATGCTTCATGATCTCTTCTTTCAGCTCATTTGTTTTCTTTTTTAATTTTTCTTTTTCTGCGGCAAATTCCGCTTTATTTTTTGACAAAACCGACTTCGCGGCAACTCCTGTACACAGAACTCCCGCCACAAGACCGATCGCTATGCCGATGACCAACATTCGTCTCAGCCGGAATTCTCCGGTCAATTTTTTCATAATTTCAACTCCATATCTATATCGGCGGCAATCTCTTTCTCTGTAGAACAGATCGCCATTTTATATAGTTTATTCGGATGCTCATATTCCCGGTAATAATAAGCTTGCCGAAACAGATCCGGTTTCCGTATCAAAACCGGTGGATTTCCCAATCGTATCTCAAACGAGTCAAGCGAAAGCTTCATACCGAATCTTGTCGCTTTCAAAAAACTTTCTTTGAGCACCCAGTATCTGTAAAATATATCCGCCCTCTCCTCCGGTGTCTTTCCCGACATCACTGCCTCATATTCCGAACCGCAAAAATACCGTTTTGCCAAATGCTCCCGCGCCCTGCCGATCTGCTGAATATCACACCCGACCTGTATGCGTTTTCCCTCTGTCAAATCCCCTCCCATACAGACGGCACACATGACAAACTCCCCTGAATGTGACAGGTTAAACACTGTTTCCTTCGGAAGTCTGTATTTCTTCCTCAACTTCTCCCACAGACTCCATGCCGCCACGCTCTGCACTCTCTTTAAAGGATCTGCCTGCGCCATTGCCTTTTCTTTCCGAAAACGGGGAAGCCATTCAAAATATTTTTTATATATTTCTTTATCGTAAAGCGGCGTAATGTCCGCCGCCCATCCCTTTACCATACTTTTCCTTATCTGTCTCTTAAATATCTCACTTCAAACGTTTCAATCGTGATCGGTTTATTAAACAATGTTCCCTGTGCATAATCACAGCCGATCTCCCTGAGTACATTAAACTGATCCTGAGTTTCCACGCCCGCTGCCTGAACAGACGCTCCCAACTGTCTGCATATGTCGATAACAGCCTGCGCCACGATCCGGCTCCTTCCGTTTCCGACAATATTTGAAATCACGCTCTTATCCAGTTTCAATCCGTCGAACTCCATAAGAGACAAGATCGAAAAACTTGAATCTTTTGCACCGAAATGATCCAAGATCACTCTTACATTTCCTTTTCGTATCTTACTGCTCGTCTCTGCCAGCATCTCCTGATTCATATCGCTGCTTGATTCCGAAACTTCAACTTCGAGATACTCGCATCTGACATGATGTTTTTCTATGAGATGCAGCATTTTATCCGCAAGTCCTTCCTGCCGAAGAGTTGCCCCTGCAAAATTCACCGAAACCGGGATCATCGGAATATCTCTTACTTCCCATTTATGAAGCGTTTTGCACACTTCCTCAAACACATAAAGATCAAGGTAATGGGAAAGTTTTGTTTCTTCCAGCATATTAAGATATCTTCCCGGATCTACTATTCCGAGATCTTTGTGATGATAGCGCACAACCGCTTCCGCTCCGCCGACCTCGCCTGTGAGCGTATCGATCTTCGGAACAAGACATACGATAAAATTCCCGTTTTCAATATCTTGTAAAAGATCTTCTTTTATGATCGGTTCGTGATGTCCTTTTTGCAAATTTTTGTAATATTTTCTTTTTTCCTCGCGCATCATCACTTCCGCGTTGTTGACAAGCTTGTCTACCTCGATATCGATCTTCTCCCACGCATAGCCGATAGAAACAAGTCCGAGACTGATATTGTCAAGCTTTGTATGCACCGCATGAACCTGTTTTGTAAAATCCTGATAAGACGTATTTTCTACAAGCACGAGATACTCATCTCCCGTCAGCCGATATGCTTCCCCACTGTGAAAATACTCCTCCAGAACTTCTCCGACACGAATTACGACTTCGTCTCCGTAATCTCTCCCGAACTCTTTATTAAAATTTTTCAGTCCGTTGATATCGACGGAAAGCGCGCCGATCGATTTTAATTTCTTCTCATCCACAGTATCAAAATAGTGAACAAGACTGTTTCTGTTCAAAAGACCGGTAAGATCGTCATGATAACTCAGATATTCCTGCTGCTTCTGCATCTTCTGCAGTGCGATTGCCTGCGGAATATACTGAACGATAGCGCGCATCAAGTCGATGGTGCAGCCTCCCCGTCTGACTCCGACAACCGCAAGAACAGCAGTCACATCTTCACTGATCGGAAGAAACACGCTATAATCCCGAGCCGTCGTATCGGTAATCTCTGTTTTCATCCATTTCGGCTGACGCTCTTCCGGGAGAAGTTTCATCCGATCACGCTGCCACTCGATATTCTCATCGCACCACTCGTAGATCGTCTCGATGTCTCCTCTGTCTTTTTCAATATAATAAGCATACTCCGCATCATAATAGCTGCGAACCGTACTTAATATTTCGTTTACGATCTCGCTAAGAGACCGGATTTTGTAACCTTCACTCATAATTCCCCGCCCGTTTCATTTTCTTTGATCTGTAAATCCATATATTTATTTAAACTGTTCTGTCTGACATTTTTCTGTGCATTTTAATGCAAATAATTTACTTGCATAAGCATTATTATTTTAGTATACAGCCATATAAAATGCAAGATAAAAAAAGAGCCAGTCACTCGTGATCTGACTCTTTTTATCTGTTTCTTTTCACAAACATGCTATCGATGTATCCTTTCGACAACCGTAAGCATCTGTCACACTTAATAGTGGATCAGGTCTTTCGCTCCCTGTGCAAGTTTCAGGCGGTTCATCGCCCGAGCAAGAGATGCCTGCGTGTGGTAATATTCCTGAATGCTTTGTTTCTGCCGCATCCGCTCTTGTGCATGTTCCCTTTGTTCTCTGGCATGACGCACGTCAATATCTTCCGGGCGTTCCGCCGTATCGACGAGCAGTGTCACACGGTTATTCACGATCTCCGCAAAACCTGTTCCGACTGCGATTTCCGTCACTTCACCTTCTGTTGATTCCATGCGCGCAATACCGACAACAACGGCGATCACCATATTTTCATGGTGCGCCAGTACGCCTTTTTCTCCGTCCGGCGCCGGAATCGTCAGTTTCTTACATCTTCCATTGAAAAATACTTTATCACTTGCTATGATTCTCAATCCAAATGTATCCATAATACACCTCTGCCTACTCCGCCGCCTTTGCTTTCTCGATCACATCGTCGATTGAACCTACATTGAAAAATGCCGACTCAGGATACTCGTCCATCTCTCCGTCGATGATCATCTTAAATCCTCGGATCGTCTCTTTCAGCGGCACATATTTTCCCGGAACTCCGGTAAACGTCTCAGCCACAAAGAACGGCTGCGACAAAAACTTCTGGATTTTTCTCGCACGCATAACGGTTGCTTTATCTTCATCCGACAACTCTTCCATACCGAGGATTGCGATAATATCCTGCAGTTCTTTATATTTCTGAAGAATCGCGATCACTTTGTTCGCCACTTCGTAATGCTCTTCCCCAACGATCTCCGCTTCCAAAATACGGGAACTTGACTCCAGAGGATCAACTGCCGGATAGATACCTTGCTCTACCACTTTTCTCGAGAGAACCGTCGTCGCATCCAAATGAGCAAACGTCGTTGCCGGAGCCGGGTCTGTCAAGTCGTCGGCAGGAACGTATACCGCCTGTACGGAAGTAACCGAACCGTTTTTCGTTGACGCGATCCTCTCCTGAAGTTCTCCCATTTCCGTAGCAAGCGTCGGCTGATATCCGACCGCCGACGGCATTCTTCCAAGAAGCGCAGACACTTCCGATCCCGCCTGTGTAAAACGGAAAATATTATCAATAAACAACAAAACATTTCTGTGTTCTTCATCGCGGAAATATTCTGCCATAGTAAGCCCTGTTTCCGCCACGCGCATACGCGCTCCCGGCGGCTCGTTCATCTGACCGAACACTAACGCCGTCTTTTCAAGAACTCCCGATTCTTTCATCTCTGTCCACAAGTCATTTCCTTCACGGGAACGCTCTCCTACTCCTGTGAATATGGAGTATCCGCCATGCTCTGTCGCTATGTTTCGGATCAGCTCCTGAATAAGCACCGTTTTTCCTACTCCGGCGCCGCCAAACAGTCCGATCTTTCCCCCTTTTGCATAAGGAGCAAGAAGATCGATTACTTTGATTCCCGTTTCCAGGATCTCAACAACCGGGCTTTGGTCTTCAAATGTCGGAGGATCTCTGTGAATCACCCACTGATCTGCATCTGTGATCTGTTCGCCGTCATCTACCGTCTCTCCAAGTACGTTAAACAATCTTCCCAGCGTCTTCTCTCCGACCGGAACTTTAATCCCCGCTCCTGTTGCAGTTACTTCCATGTCTTTGTGAAGCCCTTCGCTTGCAGCCAGCATCAGACAGCGAACTTCATTGTTTCCGAGATGCTGCGCCACTTCCATAACACATTTCTTTCCGTTATTTTCAACTTCCAAAGCGTCTTTGATAAAAGGAAGGTTCCCGTCTTGAAACACAACGTCTACAACAGGACCCATAACCTGTATGATTTTTCCTTTATTCATGATCTTTCTCACTTTCTTAGAACTATAGCGGCATTCTGCCGCCTGTTTGACATACTGATCTTCCCGAGGTATCAGCCCCGGCTTTTTTCTGCTGCATTTCTATTTTCGCTGTGCCCTTGCCCCACTGCACACTTCTGTAATTTCCTGTGTGATCGCCGCCTGCCTTGCTCTGTTATATATGATCGACAAGTCATGGATCAGACTTTTCGCACTGTCTGTCGCAGATTCATCGCCATCATGCGGGCGTTATGTTCGCTTGCATATGCTTCCACAAGCGCTCCGTAGACGATTCCGGTCACATAATTCGGAATGATACTATCCATTACCGCTTCTGCAGACGGATACAGCGCGATTGCTTCTCTGTGCACGTTCAACGGCATTTTCATTTCGTTAAACGAGCTTCTTTCAAGCGGAAGAAGCTTCATTACTTCTGCTTCTGCCTGAACAGAATTTTCCATCCTCGTATAAACAATATAGATCTCGTCCAATTCCCTCTCCCTGAACTGGTCGAGCAGAACCGCGGCAATATCCCTCGCCCTGTGCATCGTCGGATTTTGTACCGTATATTGAAAATTGGTATCGATCTGCACGTCCCGCTTTGCAAAGTAATGACGACCGAGTTCTCCTACGATAAACAATTTATGAATCCCCGGACGGGCCAGTATCTCTTCTTCTAATTTCACGATATTATGATTATACGCCCCTGCCAGTCCTTTATCCGCCGTAATAACGATCGAACCGATCTTGCGCTCTCCTTCCGGAACATTCTCGCGCGCCGAAAAATATCCATGATGCAAGTCCGGCAAATGTCTGAGTATTCTCGATATTTCGCCTTGCAGGCCATAAAAGTAAGGCTCTGTATCCGCAAGTTTTTTCTTCGCATGGGTCATTTTCGACGAAGAGATCATATACATCGCGTTCGTAATCTTCATCGTATCTTTTACACTGTTGATACGGCTTTGTATCTCTCTGATATTTGCCATATTATCACCTGCTCTTTTTAAATTCCTCTGCGATCAACACAATCTGATCGATCAATTCATCAGACAACACTTTTTTCTCTTCGATCTCTTCGCCGATATTTGGGTATTTCGTATCAAACCACGTCATGAGATCAAGACGGAACTGACGTATTTCTTTTTTATCGATGCCGAGGAATATTTTGTGTGTCGCGGCACAAAGAGTAATTACTTTTTCATGCAGTGACATCGGATGATATAACGGCTGTTTCAAAAGTTCCATCAGTCCGCTTCCATATTCCAGCTGTTCCTTCGTCGCAGGATCCAGGTCCGAGCTAAACTGTGTAAACACTTCCATCTCTCTATACTGCGCGAGATCGATACGGATACTTCCCGACGCTTTTTTCATCGCCTTCGTCTGTGCCGCCCCGCCTACACGCGATACGGAAAGACCGACATTTACCGCCGGACGCATGCCCGCCGCAAACAATCCGCTCTCCAAAAAGATCTGTCCGTCTGTGATCGAGATCACGTTCGTAGGAATATATGCAGATACGTCTCCTGCCTGTGTCTCGATGATCGGCAGCGCAGTGATCGAACCGCCGCCGTTTTCATCACTTAATCTGCTTGAGCGTTCCAGCAGTCTTGAGTGAAGATAAAATACATCTCCCGGGTAAGCCTCTCGTCCCGGAGAACGTCCGAGCAAAAGGGAAATCGCCCTGTATGCAACCGCATGTTTTGACAGGTCGTCATACACGATCAATACGTCTTTTCCTTTATACATAAAGTATTCTGCCATTGCGGTTCCCGCATATGGAGCAATATACTGAAGCGGCGCGCAGTCGCTTGCCGTTGATGACACGACGATCGTATAATCAAGAGCGCCGTTTGTCTTTAATGTATTAACAACTTTTGCTACCGTAGACGCTTTCTGTCCGATTGCAACATAGACACAGATCACATCTTTGTCTTTTTGATTCAAAATCGTATCAAGAGCGATCGACGTTTTCCCTGTCTGTCTGTCTCCGATGATCAGCTCTCTTTGCCCTCTTCCGATCGGAAACATAGAGTCAATAGAAAGGATTCCCGTCTCCATCGGAACACTGACAGATTTTCTGTCAACGATTCCGGGCGCTTCCTGCTCAATCGGACGATAACCGTCGGCTTCTATACTTCCTTTTCCGTCTATCGCTCGCCAAGCGCATTTACGACTCTTCCTATATAAGCGTCTCCAACCGGAACTCCGGCTCTCTTTCCCGTACGGGTTACTTTCGTTCCTTCACTGATTCTTGTATCGCTTCCGAAAAGAATACAGCCGATCTCGTTTCTTCGGATATCCTGAACCATTCCCTTCAATCCGTTTTCAAACGTAACGATCTCACCGTACATCGCATGATCTATTCCATAAATCGAAGCGATCCCGTCGCCTACTGTAATGACAGTTCCCACTTCACTGTCTTTGCTCATCATATCAAAATTCTCAATCTCTTCTTTTAAGATCGAAATGATTTCATTTGAGTTGATCGAACTCACCTCGCTCACCTCCGTGTTAATCTTTGTTCTAATCTGTCCAGACGGCCTTTCGTGCTCCTGTCATACTCATCGTTTCCTACCCGCAGAATAAATCCGCCTATCAGAGAATCATCTTTTTTCATCTCAATATACGCGCGTTTGCTCCGTATTTTCTGCACAAAAACGATTCCATGCCTTTTTTTTGTTCTTCACTTGGAAGCGCCGTGTAAAAAAGAACCGCTCTTATGATCTGTTCCTCCTCATCTGCCCGCATATCGTATGCGTCAAAAATTTCTCCAAGCAGACGAACCTTACGATAACGGCAGACAATCTTCAGAAAGTTTCTCATTTCCCGCGGAAACACTTTATCTATGACCTGTTCCTTCTTCTCTTGACGAATCGTCGGATTGTCCAGAACATCTGTGATCTGCGGTACTTCCGAAAATATTTCACGAGTTTTTTCTATCGTCTCTTTCGGAATATTCAGTTCAAAAAGCGTTTCTGCGTATCTCACTGCCGAAGAAGAACAAATTACTTTTCTATTTGTTTTCATTTCCGTGTCCCTCTCCTGTTTCTCTTAGAAACTGATCGAACAACTGACTCTCTCTTTCTTCGTCCGACTTCCCGCCTGCAATCTTCGCCGCCGAAGCGATCGCAAGACCGGTGATCTCGCCCTTCAGTTCATGGATCGTTTTTTCCCGTTCAATGCGGATTGTCTCTTTTGCCGACGTGATCATGCTGTCCGCTTTGTTCCCCGCTTCTTCCAGAATACGGTCATACTCTGCCTTTGCGCTTTTTCTTGCATTTTCTACGATCTGAACAGACTCCTGTTTTGCTCCGTTTAACGCCGCTTCATATTCTTGTTTCATTTTAAGAGCGCCATCCTGCGCATCCTGCGCGCTCTGCAGTCCGTCTGCAATCAGTTGTTTACGTTTCTCCATAATGTCTGTCACAGGCTTGATCAGAAAATGTCTCAGCAAGAGATAGAGAATTATCACATTTATTATTGTATAGACAAGATTCATATTTATTTCTATCATCTTTTTCCCATGCCTTTCCCGTCATTTTCACAATGTAACATCTGACTTTATTAACCGAGAAGAATGATGATCAAAATTCCGATAATAAATCCATAAATAGCCGTTGCCTCCGCAAGCGCACATCCGAGAATCAGATTCTTACTGATCTTACTCTCTGCTTCCGGCTGTCTTGCGATCGCTTCTGCCGCTTTTCCTGTTGCGATACCGATACCGACGCCTGCTCCGATACCTGTCAATACTGCTACTGCTGCTCCGATTGCTATAATTGCTTCCATGTTTTTTGTTCTCCTTTAATTTTTTAATCTGTTTGATTGTTTTTTATTGATTGTTTTTTATTCTTAATCGTTTCCATCATTTGAAACAGCCCGGCTGTTTATCTTTTGATTCTATTCCATTTCCTCCGTCATAAATAACGCGGTCAGAAATACAAATACATATGCCTGAAGAAGCCCGTCAAAGATATCAAAATAGAAACTTACGGGGATCGGGCAAATAAGCGGCACAAAATATTTCAAAAGTTCCAGCACTACAAATCCCGCCAGCATATTTCCGAAAAGCCGCATACAAAGCGACAATGGGCGGATCACAATTTCCAATATCGTAATCGGCGCCACAACCGGAACCGGCTTTGCAAAATGTTTCATCCAGTGGACTACTCCGTTTTTATGAATTCCCGAAAATTCAATCACGCACATACTCATGATCGCCAGCGCCGCAGTCACATTCAAGTCTTTTGTCGGCGGTTTAAAACCTAACAATCCGATCGTATTCGACACTGCCAGATAAAGAAGTACCGTGATAAGATACGGCACATAAGCTTTATTTTCTTTTCCGATAATTCCTTCAAAGAAATCCTGCGCCCAACCGATCATTGACTCCAATGCAAGCTGTACCTTTCCGGGATTTTCAACCTTAAGGTTTCTTACTAATATAATGGATAAAAGAACCAAAACTGCCATAATGATCCAAGTGACAACAACCGATTCCGAAATTCCTCCTAAAACAGGAAGTTTCAAAACCGTTTTACAATTCAGTTCCTCCATCAATGTTTCTGTCAGATTTCCCGTATTGCTCCCTCCTTTTTCTTTGCTTTTTTATTACAGGCTTCCGTTCGTTTTGGGTATAAAAAAGAGCTCTTTTCCATCGAGAACCGTTCCCCATCGAACCCCTGTTATATCTTCATCTCTTAGGTCCGACCGTTTTCGGTACAAGCCGTTTTTTCTGTATTTCCGGCTTCCCTAAAAGTCGAGTAAAACATTACACCCGAAGAATATTTTTGTCAATATTTCCACTTTATTTTCTGTTTTGGCAAAAAATCCGTTTTTTTCTTTCATTTTGCCACCTCATAACATAAAAAAAGATGAAAATTTATTCAATTTTCATCTCTCTTTTTTAACAATATTCTTTTTCTGTAAATTATCAAAAATTATATACAATGCACCCGCTGTTTTTGCAATATATTTTGTCGCTTTCCACAATCTTTATGTCTATTTTTTAACAAACATTGTCAAAAATAGACTTGTTTCTGTGATAATGTTTATAAAACCACATCTATTGTACCGACTGCCGTCTCCCAAGCGCCGCTTATGACGCCTGTTTCATATACCTTTTCTTCTTTCTGTCATCTGTCTCCGTTTTTTGCACTGCCTTTCGGCACTTTCTGCGATTTCTCCTGTATATCTTGCTCCACTTCCGAAGACTCTCTCGCAATTCTCAAAAAGTCTCTGTCATGCGCTTTTCTTCTCGGTATAAAGCTTCCTGCCACCTTTCCTTTTCCTCTGCTTTTCACATAGAAAAATCCAAGTACGGAAAATACAGCCGCGCCGATAAAATTAACGATCAAATCCTGCATCGTATCAAGCAGTCCGATATCAAGATATCCTCCCAATCCAAGAGATTGTCCGTTCACCGCAACATCTGTTATGTTTTGTATCGCATACGGCACATTATGTCCGCCCGGATCAAGCATAACAGATCGAATCGTATGGATAACCGTATCTTTCTGCATATCGAGTTCCATGATCATATCCATCCCAAACTCAAAAAACTCCCACACAACTCCGATCGTCATCGAAAAACAAAACGCTACGATTGCCGTAAAAAGCGGCGACAGTGAAAAAACCGTCCGGTCACTTCTGTTCAGCAGATCAACAAGCGAAAATCCGATCGCCGCCGCAAGAAAACCGTTCAATGTATGTAACACTGTATCCCAGAACGGAAATACAAGATAAAATTCACTGATCTCGCCGAGTATCTCTGCCGAAAAAATAAATACAAGAATGATAATCTCCAATGCTGTCGGCAGTTCCACTTTAAATGTAATCTGTGCCAAACTCGGAATCACAAGCAAAAGAAGCGTAAGTATACACAAAAATACATTTTCATAATTCCGATTCAAAAGTTGGAGCACGAGCATAATGATCACAAGCGCCCTCAATGTAAAATACACTATAGCCGAACTTTTATGTTCCCTTAGCTCCATGCTAAGAGCTGTTGTCCAATTTTTAAATTTTCCGGCCGCTTTCTTATTATCTCTTTTGCCATTTACGTCATTTACATTATCATTCTTATTTTTCTTTTCTCTCATAAACCTCTTTCCTCTGTTTCTGATCTTTCCTTATCAGACCCTTTGCCGCTTTTCTATTCAAGACCGCCTTCTTTACTTTTTTACTTTTACAGTTACATGTATAAAATTATACCTGCCGCTCCGCTTACGAGCATCAGCATGATCGGGTTGATCTTCCGCTTCCGCGACAAAAACAACACTCCTCCGAAAATAGCTACCGCGCCGATATCAAGCGATTCTTTCATTGTTTTTAAATCCGGATCTCCTGTTCCGAAAAAAGAAAGCAATATGATCGTTGCTGCGGCTGATACGATCAATCCCAGAGAAGCTGCTTTCAATCCGTTAAGCGTCTCAAAAATATAGACTGACTCTTTATGCTTCTGAAAAAAACGATACAGAGTCAATGAAATCGCAACTCCGCAAAAAACGCATCCGACTGTTGCCACAACCGCGCCTGCCGCACCTGCGATCTGCAAGCCGACAAACGTAGATGTATTCACTGCCAGAGGACCGGGCGTCATCTGAGATATCGTAATAATATCCGCAAATACTTTTTCTCCGATCCATCCCGCTTTTACTACAACTTCTTCATGGATCGAAGGGATTACCGCATACCCGCCTCCGATACTGACAAGGCCGATCTTCAAAAATGTCAAAAATAATTTTAAAAGAATTTCCATTTGTGACCTCCGCTTCTTACGTAAACCCGAAGGATACAAAGCCCGCAGCATACTGCCAGAATCAGCGCCACATTTACATCAAAAATAAAATTTGCTATAAAGGCGATCGGAATAAGGGAAAAAAGAAAAAATGATTTTTCTTTCAATATCACAGTGCACATATCTGCTACAACACTGACGATCAAAGCCGCAACTCCGGATTGCATTCCTTTTAAAACAGCGGCAACAATTTTATTTGCAATAAATAAATCATAAAATCCTGAAATGATTCCGAGAATCACAAGCGGCGGAATTACAGAAGCCGCACAGCTAATCACCGCCCCTGCCGTTCCCGCCGCCTTATACCCCGACAACGCCGCCAGATTCACCGCGATCGCCCCCGGACTTGACTGCGCCACAGCGGACATCTCCATCAGCTCATCTTCTGTAAATATCTTTTTCTTTTCAACAAAACTTCGGCGTACAAGAGGAACAACAACATAACCTCCGCCAAACGCAAACATGCTGATATAAATATTCACTGCAATCAGCCACAAGTAAATGCCGGTGTTATTGACTTTTGTTCCTCATTGCTCATTGTGATTCCTTCCTCTTTCCTGCACCTTTCATTCCGGCATGCGTAAAATATATTCAAACGGGCATACCAAAAGATCAGTAAGGTTTCTCAGCCGCCTTGTTTCTTTGTTTTCATTCGTTTAATTACTTTCAAACGGGTAAATTCTTCACGCTCTTTTTCTTCCAAAGCATTCGTGATCGTATATACAAGTGATGTATACATCGGAATCGTGATATTCTGCAATGCATTTGCCCTCTTCTGCGTCTTTTTGATATTTCCCGCAAGGCGGTACGCCGCATTTTCTACCATAGACAATTTCACCGTCAGATCTTTTACCTTGCGGAATGCTTCTCTCGCCTTATCGATCGATTCACGGGTCGTACTAAATGAATACGTTGGCTTTCCGGCATCAGGCATATATTTGACATGAGGGATTTCCGTTCCCATAATACTGCGCGTCTGGATCGTGATCGAATTTTCGATCGGAACTGTATATGCAAGCATCTCAACATTGCTGATTCCGTTTTCGATGTTCGCCCTTTGCAGACATTCATACGCATAAGTGAACGTCGTGTCGATCTCTTCTTGGATCGTCCGTGCTTCATCGATCAGATCCATCAGTTCTCTGATCAGTATATTTCTTTTTTTATCCATCAGATCATAACCTTGCTTCGCCAACGCAAGCGAATTTTTCGCCAGCATAAGATTTCCTTTTGTCGGAAATGTACGCGGATCCATATGCCTCCTCCTTCCCCGCTTTTATTTTTACTCTGAAAGGATCAGTTTCTCTGCACCCTAACTTATTCTTCTTCAGACGGTTTATAATATTTATCAAGAATCTTCGTATCAACGCGGTCAAGCTCTTCTCTCGGCAAACGTCCGAGCAGTTTCCATCCGAGATCAAGCGTCTCCTCCATTGTACGGTTTTCATTCATTCCCTGACCGATATATTTTTCTTCAAATTCTTTTCCGAACTCAAGATACTTCTTATCAATAGGCGACAATTCATCCTCACCTATAACAGACGCCAGATTTCGGGCATCTCCGACTTTTGCATATGCGGAGAACAACTGATTTGCCAGATCCTGATGATCTTCTCTCGTATATCCCTCGCCGATACCGTCTTTCATAAGACGGGACAATGACGGAAGAATGTTGATCGGCGGATAGATCGACTGTCCGTTAAGGGGACGGTCAAGTACAATCTGCCTTCTGTAATATATCCCGTCAGATCGGGAATCGGATGTGTGATATCGTCATTTGGCATCGTAAGAATCGGAAGCTGTGTTACAGAACCGTTCACTCCCTGTACGATCCCCGCTCTTTCGTAAATCGTGGCAAGTTCACTGTACAAGTATCCCGGATAACCTTTTCGGCTCGGAATCTCACCTTTTGACGAAGAAACTTCACGCATCGCTTCTGCAAAGGATGTCATATCAGTCAAGATTACAAGAATATGCATATTCTGTTCAAACGCCAGATATTCCGCCGCCGTCAATGCCACTTTCGGCGTGATAAGACGTTCCACAACAGGATCGTTCGCCAGATTCAAAAACATGGCTACGTGATCCGCAACCCCGCTCTCCTCGAACGTATTGCGGAAGAAATCCGCCACATCATGCTTTACACCCATTGCCGCAAATACGATCGCGAACTTTTCATCTGAATTTTCTCCCAGAGACGCCTGTTTTACAATCTGCGCCGCCAGTTGGTCATGGGGCAGACCATTTCCCGAAAAGATCGGCAGTTTCTGTCCGCGGATCAGCGTCGTCAGTCCGTCGATCGCAGAAATTCCTGTTCTGATATAATTTCGAGGATACTCTCTCTTCACAGGATTGAGAGGAGATCCATTCACGTCTCTTCTTAACGTAGAAGCAATCGGTCCAAGTCCGTCGATCGGATTTCCGATCCCGTTAAACGTTCTGCCAAGTATATCCGGCGAAAGCGCGATCTCCATCGGATGGCCTGTCAGTTTTGTATGCGTATTTTTCAGGGACATATTTTCAGAGCCTTCAAATACCTGAATAACGGCTTTATCTTCATATATTTCTACGATACGGCCGATCTTTCTCTGCGTACCGTCTACGACGAATTCCACGATCTCGTCGAAAAATGCATCCTGTACGCCCTCCAGCGCGATCAGCGGGCCGTTGATGCTGCTTAATCCTAAATATTCGATTGACATGATCTTCGGTTCTCCTTATGCATTCTTTTCCAAAACATTCTGATAAAACGCGTCGATATCACGATGATATTGAGCAAACATTTCCAATCTGTCGTTCGGCACATCATATTTGATCGAGATTACACGGTCGAAAATATTTTCCGCCTTCAGCACAGACATAGGATGCCCCATCGTCACAAGCGTCCTTGCCTGTTTATAAAGATATAAAATTGTGTCCATCATCAAAAACTGTTTTTCCATTGAGACACATGTATCGTCTTTATGAAATGCGTTCTGCTGTAAAAATCCCAAACGGATCACGCGGGCAATCTCAAGTACAAGCTTCTGATCATCCGGCAGAACGTCGCTTCCGATCAATTTTACGATCTCCAACAGGCTGCTCTCCTGATTCAGAAGCGCCATTAACCTATTTCTATAATCAACAAACTGCGGGGATACATTATCCTGATACCAATGGCTTAAATCGTTCAGATATTCGCTGTAACTTGTGAGCCAATGAATTGCCGGAAAATGTCTCGAATACGCAAGACTTTTATCCAGTCCCCAAAAACAGCGCACAAAACGTTTCGTATTCTGTGTGACCGGCTCGGAAAAATCACCGCCCTGAGGCGATACCGCTCCGATGATCGTAACCGATCCGTCTGTTCCGTTCAGATTGTGCATCATTCCGGCTCTCTCGTAAAACGCCGACAATCTTGATGCCAGATAAGCCGGAAATCCTTCTTCTGCCGGCATCTCTTCCAAACGTCCCGAAAGTTCCCTCAGTGCCTCGGCCCATCTGGACGTAGAATCTGCCATGATCGCCACATCGTATCCCATATCCCGGTAATATTCCGCCAGCGTAAGTCCTGTATAAATACTTGCCTCACGGGCAGCCACCGGCATGTTTGACGTATTTGCGATCAGCGTTGTTCTGTCCATAAGCGGATTGCCTGTCCGCGGGTCTGTCAATTCACCGAACTCTTCCAGAACCTGCGTCATCTCATTTCCACGCTCTCCGCATCCGATGTAAATAATAATATCCGCATCCGCCCATTTGGCGATCTGATGCTGAGTCATTGTCTTTCCGGTTCCGAATCCTCCCGGAATCGCAGCAGTTCCTCCCTTTGCGATCGGAAACATCGTATCGATGATACGCTGTCCGGTCACAAGCGGAACAGACGCCGGAAATCGGTGATGTGTCGGGCGGGGCACACGGATCGGCCACCGCTGTGTCATAGTCAGCTTCTTTTCACCGCCATCCGGAAGTTCTAATATAACGAGAGTTTCATCGATCGTATACTCTCCGTCTTTTACAACCTCTTTTACCGTTCCTTCCACATCCGGAGGATCATACATTTGTGAAGGATCGCATGTGTCTCCGGCACTTCCGCTATAATATCTCCGCCATGAAGGTACTGACCTTTTTCAACGACGATGTGAGTCTTCCATTTTTTCTCTCTGTCAAGCGAATCCACGCTGACTCCTCTTGTAATAAACGCGCCGCCTGTCTCTGCAATTCTCTCAAGCGGACGCTCGATTCCGTCAAATATATTATTCAGGATTCCCGGCGCAAGCGTTACCGAAACCGCATTTCCGCTTGCGACAACTTCCTCTCCCGGTCTAAGTCCTGTCGTTTCTTCATACACCTGGATCGTCGTCCTGTCTTTATCAAGAGCGATCACTTCGCCTACTAATTTTTGTTTTCCGACATAAACCATTTCCGACATACGAAATCCTGTATTTCCTTTCAGGTAGATGACAGGTCCGTTAATTCCATAAATCGTTCCTGTGTTAAGCAATTCCGTCACCTCCTAAAAACAAAAATTTGTCATATTCGTCCTGGATCTGCGTTTTAAACGAATGGTCCATCAAAATATTACGCGAACGGATTACCGCGCGCACCCCGCCGATAAAATCTTCCGCACTCACCGTAAGCTTCGCCCCGGTTTCTTTTTCCAGCTCCGTACGTTTTTTTTCATCGGACGGATTAATATAAATAACGACCGGGTCATCGCCTGCAAACCGCTCTGCCTTTCGGATACACTTAACAAGAAAGTCGTCGTATGCTTTTGTTTTCATATAATCGTTCACAAGCTGCATCGCTTCTTCAAACACTTTGTCTTTCAGCTCCTGCTGCACTTTTCCCTGGCTTCGTTTAATCTCCAGCTGAGACTTTGCCAATGCCTGACTTACTGTCCGTTTTGCATTTGTCGTCTCTGCTTTTATGCGCGTTTCCGCCTGCCGCATCATCTCTGACTTATGGTCGCTGAATATTTTTTCCAGCGCTTCTCTGTGCGCATCTATGATCGCATTTCCTTCTGCGCGCGCCTGCTCCATAGACACAGTCTGCATATATGTGAGTTTTTCTTCAAGAGTCAACCGAAAGCCCTCCCTTTTCTACGATTTATCTGCTTCATTTGCCTGATTTATTTTCTGCTCTATCACTGCTTTGTCCGCTGTATTCTTCATTCGTCGGAATGAATATCTCCGCCTTATAATTTCAATCCGATCGCTTCCGTTATATAAGATGTGATAAAATCTTTTTTTCGTCCCGTTCCGTGCCGGTCCGGAATTTCCACAAGAAGCGGCATCTTACGTTCCAATCGGAATGTATCGATGATCGCCGGAAACTCCCTGCCGAATTTCTCTGTCAAAAGTACAATTCCTATACTTTTGTCTTCAAGAACACGTTCCAACGCCTGCTTTAGTTCATCTTGTTCATGAACGACAATGCCGTCTACTCCTGCCAGACGCATCCCGGTATATGTGTCAACATTGTCGCTGATCAGATACATCTTCATAACTTCAGATCCTTTTCCTTTCTGCCTTACCGTTTACGCTGCTCCCGCCGCGCCGTCCGCATGTATCTTTATTACAGGTTTCCTAAAATCATGAAGGAAATGATCAAACCATAAAGACACACTCCTTCTGCAAGACCTACAAAAATAAGAGATTTTCCGAGTACGCTTGAATCTTCACTGATCGCACCTAACGCTGCGCTGGCTGCGCTGGCAACCGCAATTCCGCCGCCGATACAGGAAAGTCCCGTAACGATCGCAGCCGCAAGATATCCCATGCCTGTTGCGAATCCCGCATCGGCAGTCACAGCTTCCGCAGCCTGTACATTCGGTCCGCCAAGAAGCATGATCGATGCAATCGCAAACGCTCCGAAAAAGAAGAAAGCATTCGTTCCTATTGCTCTTTTATAACGTTTTCTGCTCTTTTCCCCAAGAAGATAATACCCAAACGGTACGATAATGCTCACGATCAGCGTGATGATAAAAACGATTTTTGTTCCCATTGTCATTGTAAGTTCCTCCTATGATATGATGAATTTTAAGAAATCTATTTTCGGCTGTTTTTCTTTGTCTTTCTTTTTGCATACGGATCAAATGCATGACCGCTGCCTTTATAAAAACGGCTGAACAGTTCGTAATATTCCAGACGCAGCACCTGGATTCCGACGATCAGACCTTCGAATCCGCAAACGAACAGGTTTCCGAAGATCACGCCTGCCCAGTTCGGACTTCCGCTCTCTGCTCCCGCCAACTGCAGCACAACTTCCATGATCGCGGCATGACTCACCGCAAACGCTCCGATACGGATAAAGGAAATCGTATTAGAGAAGTAACTGAGCAATGTTTCAAAGAGTTCAAAAAATCCCTGCACAACAAACATTGCCTTTCCTGTCTCCATCTTATCCGCCCGCTTCTGAAGCATCCTCGTAAGGGGTTCTCTGAAAAAGATGAGCAAAAGCGGGATTCCGAACATGATCGCCATAACGATTCCGCCCGGAAGCGGATTTCCCGTCATAAAGAGAACGACTGTCACTACGACCGCAAGATAAAATACAAGTCCTGCCGCACCGTTCGGATCAAACCATGCGCTTTCCATATTTTTCCCTCGTACCGCATTGATAATGTGAAGCACCATCGCAACCATGATCAGAAACATACCGAACGCCACCGCAACAATAAACACCGTATTCAGCTTTCCGAGAAACGGCAAAGTCGTCATATGATCGATCGGCCGTATCCACAGCGCCGGAAGAACGTCTTCAAATCCGAAAATACTTCCAAACAGAAATCCGAAGATCGTGGAAAAAACACCTGCCGTCGCAATAATCCCCGCAAGCGGCGCTTTCTTAAACTTATAGACCAATCCTCCGCCGATCATCAAAAGCAGTCCCTGCCCGACATCTCCGAACATCACTCCAAAGATAAATGAGTACGTCAGACCGACAAACATCGTCGGATCCATCTCGTTATGTGCCGGGAGTCCATACATACTGACGAACATTTCAAATGGTTTGAATAATTTCGGATTTTCCAGCTTTGTCGGCGGTTCTCCGAAATATGCGTCATGATCGTCTTCCACAACGACGAATACTTTATCGTCTTCCTTTACTTCCTCAACGAATTTATCTACATCATCTTCCGCCATCCATCCGCACAGAATATAGTAATCTTCCTGTTTATCTTCCATTCTGGCCGCAAGTTTTCTCACATCGAAGTTATTGGACAGTTCTTCCAGCCTGTCCCTTGCCGCAACTAACTGCGGAGCGCGGTCCGCCAGCATCTCTCCTGCCTGTTTATCCAGATCTTCAATTTCTAAATTGACACGGGCAATCTCGTTTTCGAGTACCCGGTATGCCGTATCGGGAGTTCCTTCAAATTCATCCTTCAACTCGATTCTTTCAAAATGCAGCGACCGGAATACCGCGTCAACTTTCTGTGTCTCCGCCTGCGAAACGAAATATACTCCATAAACATAACTTTCATCCCGCTCTCCTTCTACGAAGATTGCTTTTAGATCATCCATAAGATATTTTTGCATCTTATGATAAAATTCCACTGCGATACGGCCGAAACGATAAGTGATATATCGATAATGAAGCACACGGTGAAGATCGCATTCCAACGGTCGAAACGGCGCTACGATCTGCTGTTTCGCCCTGTATTCTTCAATTTTCTGCTTAAGCTTTTCCTTTTTTTCCTGAAGTGTACGATAATCTTCATCCGCCTTGCGTACAAGCTCAAACATATCGTCAAGACCGAGTTTCGTATCCGGCTCTACTGTTTCTGCATTCGGAAGATATCCGACAAATTCATTTGCCTTACTTAACACTTCCCTGTAGGGGTTCAGCTCCACAAAAGGTCTTAAGTTATCTACTGTCTTAAGTTCCGACAGCGCAGACTCAAGCTGAATCTCATACCGCGAAAGATACTGATCGGTAACACGGTCGATATCATTTCGCGGACCTGATATATTAATAAATTTCATCTTTACGATCATCGGGTTCTACCTCCAATGTATGCTGCCGTTTCTCCCGGATTCAGTCCGTACCGGACGCATTCCATAACGGTTGTCAGCTTTTTCAATTCTTCTTCTTTTAAGAAGAGATAGGTGTTGATCGCGGAGACCGAATACGGATTCTTTCGCCGGTCTGCCGTGTACAGATGATGCAGACAGTCCGCATACATCTGCTCCATTGTCAAATTTTGTTTGAAATTATAATGCCGGGCATAAGTTGTTCTTATTACGACATTTTCAAACTCCTCGACTCCCGGAGCCTCCACCATATCTTTCACTAATTCTGTTGACAATTTATAGTGTATCGGAATCAGCATCAGATAGATATCCGCGGGCTTCATATTGTAATACTTTTTCGCCCTGTAGATCCACTGAATATTCAAAAGATCGATCTTTGACCCACGATCTCTCATAAACAGCTCAAGATCCGACTTTTTCAAAATCTTCTTCTGCTCTTTCCATGTAGATGTATAATAATAAAGATCCAACGCCAGATTGTAATCATAAAGAGTCACATTATCGGTATCTTTTATTTTTTTCAACGGAGCGTAATACTCCGTTTCTTTTAGATTTTCCACAAGCTCATCTGTCGTTCTGGCTGTGATCAGCTTTCCGATAGATATTTGCGAATACCGGTCAAAAAACGCACTTTTATAATTAAGATCAAACGGTTTCTTATAATGGTTGATCACGATACGCAGACAGTAATTGATCAGCTCGATCTCGTATCCTTTCATGATCAGCTTCATAAATTCTCTCTGACTCTGCCCGCAGAAACGGTAAATCTTTGTGTAATCGTGATAAAGCGACTGCACAAGCACCTTCTCTATGTTTCCTCGATGGATCTGATCTTCCGTTAAAGTGTCAAGCACTTCCGCATACGCCGTATTTTTCCGCAGATAGTCCGCAATATCCGGAACACTTCGTAAATTTGCTATATCCGCAAACTGCTCCGGCGTCAAAAGCTTCGCCTCCATTGCCCGGATCTTTGTCACAATCCCGCTGTACTTAAGTAAATTTCCCATAAGTTACACCTCTGTGATCCGTCTCAATATCTCATGCGCATATTCTGTATGCTTCTCTTCATATTCTTTCCGGAGGCTGCAGATCGTATCCTCACTTGCGCCGCTGCTGCTGTTAAGAACTCTCGACTGTTCTTTTTCCAACTGTTCCCGGATTTTCTCAAGGCGTGCTTTCGTTTTATTTTCTAAGTCCTCGTCAAATTTTTTTCCGTTTTTCATCAAATTCCTGTCCAAGTACGTCTTTTTGCTCTTCTGCATGACGAACAATCGCAGACGCTGCATTTTCAATTTCCGTCAATTTATCCAAAATAGCGTCCATAAAAAGCCTCCTGTCAGCAATAATATATCCCTATGATACACCTTTTCCTCCAAAATGCAAGCCACATCTTCCAAAAATGCGCTCCCTTTAACATTCCCTTAACATCCGTCCATGTTATCCTCTGCCTAAACAGGAACGATTCTCAAACATCCGCAAATCTTTGACCTGACATATGCTGCATATTATGATACAATCTAGTATAACGACCAAAATACAAGGAGACACATATGAGACTTAGAAATATTCCCCGCGCCGACGATACTCTTCAGGCACATTTTACTGTAATCAAGAATCCGAAAGAGTTCCGCGGAAACTGGACTTCGGTTTTCGGAAACGACCGTCCGATACGGATCGAGATCGGAATGGGAAAAGGACGCTTCTTATTAAATATGGCAAAAACTATCCTAATATCAACTTTATCGGAATCGAACGATATTCCAGCGTCCTGCTTCGGGCAGTAGAAAAATTTGACACCGAAGAATTTTCAGATTTGCCGAATATCCGCTTTGTCTGCATGGATGCAAGAGAACTGCCGGAAGTATTTGCCGAATCAGAAGTCGACCGCATTTACCTGAATTTTTCCGACCCATGGCCAAAATCACGTCATGCAAAACGCCGTCTTACATCAACAGAGTTTTATCCCGTTATGAAAAAGTCCTCCCACCGCAAGGACTTGTGGAGTTCAAAACGGACAACACCCCTCTTTTTGACTTTTCTCTGGAACAGGTAAAGGAAGCCGGATGGACGCTTCAGGCTTTTACATACGATCTGCATCACAACAAAGAGCTAAACAAAGAAAATATTATGACAGAATATGAAGAAAAATTTTCTTCAAAAGGAAACCCGATCAATAAACTGATCGCAATGAGAAAATAACGGCGGCAGCACGGATATGCTATAAAAAGCAGGGTGAGACGCTTCCAACGAACCTCTCCCTGTTTTTTTCATATAATATAGAAAGATGTATGAGACGCTTTCCGGCCTCGCTTATTTAAGCTGTCCGCTCAATCCGTTCCGTTAAAAGGAGTTTATATGAAACGAAAACATCAAAAATACCGTCTCTGTGAAATATGCTACTGTCATCCGAGACTTAACCGAAAACTTCTTATTATCAAAAATTCTTTTGATGAAGTGTACAAAATCTTAAATTCAGACTTCTGTTCCCGCAAACACTCCTGACAAACAACTTTTTATTCTCATGTACACACAGCCGGTGACAACCGCAAATACAGACAAAAACAATACTATTTTTTTAACAAAAGATGAAAAGTAAAAACAAATCGGTAAAATAAAGACGAAAATAAAAGAAAAAATAAAGAAAATCGAATTTTTTTTGTTAAAAAGGGTTGATTTTTCATAAATTTTAAATTATAATCTTTCTTGCGTTGTAAAACAACATACTATTGCATGCGCGATTAGCTCAGTTGGTAGAGCACCTGACTCTTAATCAGGGTGTCCAGGTTCGAACCCCTGATCGCGCATTCTAATCACTGTTTTTGCGGACTTGAGAGCCGCGGGGACGGTGATTTTTTTGTACTTTAAATTCAAATATCCGTCTCTTCCCCATTACAAAAAGCGGACAGCTCAATCACCATCCGCTTTTCTTATCGATTTACTATTTACATCACTTACAGGCTTTCTACTTTTCCGCAAACAACTCTCAGGATTGTTCTCAAGTCTTCGATATCAACAGTTCCGTTTTTGTTTATATCTCCCGCCTGTTTCTGCGTTTCTGTCAGTTGTGTCTTTTTACAAATACTTCTCAAGGCTTCACGGACATCGCCGATTTCAACCTTTCCGTTCAAGTTTACATCCCCTTTGACAACTTCAACTTCATCTTTTACAAACTCGACTTTTACAATGCCTGATGAAGCTGTAATCGCATATTTCATAGTAGTACCAGTATAAACCTGACCGTTTTCTTTGTACACTTCTCCGTTAATCGTCCAGTTTTTCACAGAATAACCTTCGTTCGGAGATGCCATAAATTGAACTTCTGTATTCGGAAGAATCTGCGCTCCATTTGATAAATTTTCTCCTGTTGCCGCATTAACCGCTCTTAAAGAACCGTTTGAACCGGATTCATACTGAAGCGTGATCTTCTGTTCTGTGCTTGAATCACCTTTGACAATAATTTTTACATCTACCGAGCCTTCCAAATAGTGATCTGTAGCTGTCGCATGCACAGTTACAGTCGCTTCACCCGCCTTTTTCGGGATCAGCTTACACGATCTGTCTGCGTACGCCTCTTCCACGTCACAAATGTCAGGGTTGTTCGCTTTAAAAGTCACGATTCCCGGAGCTGCCCCCTGCAGGAATACCTCTTTTGCATTTCCTCCCAGTTCAACTGTCATTACCGGACTTGTCACAGCGATCGGGTGTTTCACTTTCTGATAGTTTACATCAATTACATACTCCCGCTTTTCTTTCTCATTCTTTTCGTAAAGAGACGTCTCGTAATAAACTTTGCCGTCCGCTACATGCAAATACCAGATACTGCCCGAAACATTTTCTTCTAACTCAAAAACTTTTTCCGGCTCTGTATTCTTATCAAAGTTCCATTTCCATACAGCTTTCGGAGTGTTGTAGTAAAGCATCCCGTCATAATATGCAATTTCCATACAACCCTTGCCTTTATTATACTGTGACACCGGCCACTCATCCTCGATCTCAACGACCAGTTCTCCCTTCTGAGTCGGGTCTTCCGAATCATACCTCCATATTCCGCTCTTTATCACTCCGTCTCTGGGGAATGATCCGGCAACATATAAACCGCCTTTATATGCGGCCATTTTTCTGGAAACCCATTTCCACTCTACGTTGTCATAAATTGTATCGTTACAAATTTCATAGCCTTCTCTGTTCCATGTGTGATCTGAAAATTCCGTCTCACTTTTCAGGAAATATTCATGTTTTACAGGGTGGCTTTTTTCCTCCAACACACAGCTTCCGTCATCCCATGTCGCGTCTACAAAATACCATTTTCCATTAATTTTAATCTGATTCCACGCATGAGGCTGGCCTTTTGAAACTCCACTCACTACTTTACACGGAATATTCAGGCGATTCATGTAATACTTATACGCCAATGCATATCCTTCACACACACATTTTTTCTCAAAAATGGCACCTTCAATATCATGGGCCACAAAAGCGCCCAATGACGCACTGTACTGAATTGTTCTAACCAGATGATCATGCACTACAAGCGCTTTTTCCAGATCAGTCGTACAGTTTTCCGTCATCTCTTCAACCATTTCCCATTCCCGTTCCAATTCTTCCGTACGGTCAAAAGGACTTCCTGTCTCGCCGGAATAATAAGGATAATAAGTTTTCAAAAGTCCTGTTTGCGGATCTGTATCGGTTATATCGTTTCGGATCGTCCAATAATATTCCGGTTCCTCATAGTGGATACCGAAAATCACCTTGTTCAATTCTTCATGCGTTATTTTGTACGCGGTTAAATCAATCGCCGTCTGCTTCTTTGCCCAGCAGTCTTTCAGATATTGATCTAACGGAAGCAGCTTCTCTTTAGAGTTTGCTTCTGCAAGCTGTACTTCTGACTGCACTGCCGCCTGCTACGGGTTTTCCTGTGCTCCTACGACGGACGTCCCCGCAATCAATATTCCGCCGCAAAGCGCCAGTGCGCCCGCTCGTTTTTTCCAACCTCTTTTCCATGCCTCATAGTTTTTGTTCATTTTTCTTTTTCCCCTTTACCTTCAATCTGTCTTATGAGTCGCTATGCTGCACTCTATCGTTTTATAAAATTCTTAACAAGTTGCTCCGCCTTTCAAATGTTTCTGCGCTCTTATGTTTTCATCTTTGCGGGCTAACAGTCCATCTCCCAAAAGCTGTTCCTGAACATTTTCAAATCCGAGTCTTTCAACCGTATCCGCAAATCGCTCTCCCGTGATCCCCTGTTCCCGGAACAAAAGAATTGCTTTTTCCACAATATCAAGCACTTCTTCTTTATCTGTAAACACTTTTTCAAGGTATCTTCCCCGCGCTACTTTCTTGCCCCAGCGTCCGCCTATATATACGCGATACCCCGAAACAAATTCTTCAGTCACACCAAACGGACATTTACTGATGCACCTTCCACAGTGATTACATACATTTTCGTCGATCACAATCTTTCCGTCCACCATTTTTGCCGCATGGATCGGACAATTTTTTTCTACCTGGCAAATCCGGCAGCCACGGCACTTTTCAAGATCGACCCACGGAACTTTCTGACCGATAATTCCAAGATCATTCAGATCCGGTTTTACACAATTATTCGGACATCCTCCTACCGCGATCTTAAATTTATGCGGCAGCTTCACATCGCTGTATCCATGGAAAAATCTTTCATGAATTTCTTCGGACAATGCAAACGTATCGATCAGCCCGTACTGACAAGTCGTTCCCTTGCACGATACAACCGGACGGACTTTTGAGCCGGTTCCTCCCATCTCAAGTCCTGCCTGCATCAGATATTCCCGCAGCGGTTCTATATTGTCATAAGGAACGCCCTGAATCTCCATCGTCAGACGAGAGGTCATTGTCACTTCTCCGCTTCCGTATAACTGCGCCGCCTCGGCAATCGTGTGCGCTTCTTCGGCTGTAATCTTTCCGTTTCTTGTGATCACACGTCCGTTAAATTTATCCGGCGTCCTTTTATCCTTTAAAAATCCAAGCGCTTTTACTCTCGTCTCGTCTTCTTTAGAGACAGCTTCTTCTATATTATTTTTCACTTTTACATCATTGAAAAATGTTGCTCCTTCAAGAACGACTGTATTCGTATAGCCGTAATGACGCAACCGGTTTTGAAGAAAATATCCTCTTTTGCCCTTTGCACAGACAAGAAGCAGTTTCTCCTCTTTTCCAAGTCCTTTGATTTCGCCGTTTACAGCTCCTAAGTTTACATATACCGCTCCTCTGATCGACGGCTCCGGCGCAACATCGACAACCGTATAGCCTTCTGCTTTTCCTGCGGCATACTCCGCAGGAGTCATGCTGACGATCGTACCGTCCAGTTTGTTCATCAATACATAAACAGCCTGCACAAACGGATGGATTGCTGTTGAGAACGGCGGTGCATATGCGAAATCCGCATTTTCAAAATCATCCAGAACCGCGCCCATATTCAATCCCATCACTGCGATATCAACCATCTTATCAACAGAGCCCGGACCAAACACCTGAACGCCAAGCAGTTTTCTTGTACTCCGGTCTGCAATCAGTTTCGTAATGAAAAACGAAGCGTCCGGATAATAATGCGCTTTATCATCCGTCGGAACAAGCGCCGTAACTACATCGTAGCCCGCTTCTTTTGCCTGCGCTTCTGTCAGTCCTGTTCTTCCGGCATTCAGACCCGGAAGCTTCACAACGCCTGTGCCGAGAACTCCCGGATACGACTTCTGCGCTCCGGCAAGTACCTGTGCCAATGTACGTCCTTCCAGATTCGCCGAAGATCCCATCGGTGACCACTGACGTTTTCCCGTCAGACGGTTCTTCACCATCACACAGTCTCCTGCCGCATATACATCATCCAGATTCGTTTTCATCTGATCGTCTGTAAGAATCGTTCCTTTGAACATCTCTATACCGCTGTCATTTAAAAACTCCGTATTCGGACGGATTCCCGCAGCCATGATGATCATTTCACACGGCAGATTTCCGGCAGACGTCTTAATTCCCGCCACACGGCCCTGTGTACCTCTTTCATATATCTGCTCCGCTTTCGTTCCTGTAAGCACGCGGATTCCCTGCCGGATCAGATGTCTTTTCGCATAGAGCGCCATCTCAGGATCAAAAATATTCGGCAGGATCTGATCCGCAAAATCAATGACGGTCACCTGGATTCCTTTTGCCTGTAAATTCTCCGCAGCCTCAAGTCCGATGAAACCAGCTCCGATCACAACCGCTTTTTTCACATTGTTTTGTTCTGCATATGTACGGATTCCTTCTGCATCGTCAGGCGTTCTCATCTTAAATACGCCTGCCAGTTCTTTTCCTTCTATCGGAAGGATCGCGGGAGATGCTCCTACTGCAACTACTAATCTATCGTAGGAACAGACTTCTTTCTCGCCTGTCTGTACATCCTGCACCGTCACTTGCTTTTTTTCTGCGTCGAGTGCAACCGCTTCTTTCCCCGTTCTTACTTCAACCCCGGTCAGCGCGGAATATTTCTGCGGAGTATTCACGATCAGCTCGTCCCTGCCCTCGATCAGTCCGCCCACATAGTACGGCAGACCACATCCCGCATAAGAGATATCTTTATCTTTCGTAATCACAGTCACATCAATATTTCTGTCTTCCCGTTTCAATTTCGCAGCAGTTTTTGTTCCGGCAGCCACTCCGCCGATGATTAATATCTTCATTTTGACGCCCCGCTTTCTTCCATATTCAGTTGATCGATCTTTCCGCAGACAAATCTTAAGATCTTCCTTAAATCTTCTATATCAACGTTTCCGTTTCATTTACATCCGCCGCCTGCTTCTGAAGCGCTGTCAGTTCTGTCTTTTTGCATATACTTCTCAAGGCTTCACGAACATCGCCGATCTCGACCTTCCCACTTAAATTTACATCGCCCTTCACAAATGCCGGCTCATCTTTTACAAATTCAACTTTCACGCTGTCAGATGAAGCGGTGATCGCGCGCTTTAATTCCATGCCTGTATAAACGATGCCGTTTTCCTTATATACTTCTCCGTTTACAACCCAGTTTTTCACAGAATAACCGGAATTTGGAGACGCCGTAAACTGAACTTCTGCATTCGGTTTGATCTTTGCTCCGTTTTCAAGTATTTTCCCTGTTGCCGCATCAACTGCTGCTATACTTCCTCCGTCTCCGGCTTCATATTGAAGAGTGATCTTTTCTTCAATATCATCCCGCTCTTTAACGATCACTTTTACATCTACCGCACCTTCCGCATAATGATCCGTCGGATCTGCATGAACCGTTACGATCGTCTCCCCGGCTTTTTTAGGAATCAGCTGACAGGACTCGTCTTTCCACACAACTTGAACGTCGCAGATCTCAGGATTCTTCGACGTATATGTTACGTTCCCCGGAGCCGCCGACTGCAGGAACACATTTTCACCGCCCATTACAACTGTCATAACCGGTTTGGTTACTGCGATCGGATGCTTTGCTTTCCGGTAATCTTCGTCAAACACATATTGCCCCTTCTGTCTCTCTCCTTTTTCATAAACGCCTGTCTCGTAATAAATCTTCCCGTTTGCAGCCTCTGCATCCCATATTTCGCCCGGAATACTCTGATCCAGTTCAAATACTTTCTCAGGTTCTGATTCAGGATCGAAATTCCATCTCCATACAGCCCGCGGCGTATTGTAGTAAAGCATTCCGTCATAATAAGAAAGTTGTGAATATCCTCTTACTACATTGACAGAGTTCAGCTGCCACTGATCTGTGATCGGAAGCACTAATTCCGCTTCTTTCTCTATATTTTCCGCATCGATCCGCCATATACCGCTCACTTCTTTTCCGCCGACGATCAACGATTTAGAGCGGTACAGTCCGCCCTGATAAGCGTACATTCCCTGAAGATCATTTTTCCAGTCTAAATTGTCATACGTCGTATCGCTGCAAGTTTCATACAGTTCGCTTTCCTTGTTCCATACATGATTCGGAAACTTATTCTCACTGCACAAAAAAATACTGATGCTTTACGTCATGACTGTTCGCCACATCATCCCATGTCGGATCTACCATGTACCAATTCCCGTTAAGCTGAATCTGATTCCACGCATGAGACTGACCATTTGACGTTCCGCTTACGATCTTGCACGGAATTTCCAAACGATTCATATAATATTTATACGCAAGCGCATATCCCTCGCACACAGCTTCTTTCTCAAAAATTGCGCCTTCAATGTCATGAGCCGCCGCCTGCAGTCTGGAAGAATACACGATTGTATCGCACAAGTGCTCATGTACTACCAGCGCTTTTTCTATATCCGTTTTACAATATTTCGTTTTTTCCTTTACAACTTCCCATTCCCGTTCCAGTTCTTCGCTCCTGTCAAGAGGTTTTCCCGTCGTTCCCTCGTAATATTGATAATACGTTTTTACGAAGCCTGTTTCCTCGTCTTTATTAATAGCAGTGTTGCGCAACACCCAATAATACTCCGGATTTTCATAATGTATCCCGAAGATGACCTTATTCAGTTCTTCTTCATTCAGTTTATACGCGCTTACATCAATCACCTCTTGTTTGTTCTTCCAGCACTCCTTCAAATATTCCTCGATAGAAAGCTGCACCGTTTGCAGCTCCTCCTTTGCCAATCGTATCTCCGTTTGATCCGCCGTAAACTGCGGATGCTCCTGTGCTCCGGCGACAGACGTTCCCGTTATTATCATTCCTGCACAGAGTGCTAGAGCGTGTTTGAAAAATAAAAATTGCACAAAACGCATGTTTCATTTCCCTTTTTCATGATAAAATAAAGAAAAAGGGGTGTTCACTATGTTGAGACGATATGAGTTAACAGATGAAGAATGGAA
>ENA-OQAA01000161-OQAA01000161.1-human-gut-metagenome-genome-assembly--contig:-NODE-161-length-49566-cov-3.806833_pt1 | contig 49566 bp, 52 predicted proteins | sample MGYA00242489_ERZ504515 | MGnify/ENA primary metagenome ERZ504515 (study PRJEB26092, sample SAMD00036237) | human gut metagenome | host: Homo sapiens | study: EMG produced TPA metagenomics assembly of... | reverse complement strand
AGATATCAAAGAAAAAGTGCGGGATCAAAGTCCAAAGATCCGCAATCCTGCCTCCCGGCTTCCGAAAGAACTGGTGCGTTCTGCGATGCTGGAGACAAAAGAAAAGACCAGCATCATGGCAGATAAGATCGGAAGAGAAACGGGAGAGGAATCCCCGGTAGAATATGCTGGAAACCGGATAGAACGAGTGGAACAGCGGGCTGGGAAAGAAAGCGCTTTTGCAGCCTATCGTGGCGGAAAGAAGCTGGCAGTGAAAACCTATGAAAAGTTAAAAGAACAAAGACAAAAGCAGAGAGAAGCTGTTACCGCCCTTTGGACGGGGAAACAGGAAACGGCGGAACATCTGCCCAGACAGGACAGGCAAGAGCAAAGAAAGGCGCACAGGAGCCGGACGGAGCATCAAGGTCAAACCGGAAGCGGAGAAAACGATCAAGGAAGCCGGAAACCGGGCAGTAAAAACAGCGCCCCGCATGGTGAAAGCGTCCCCGGTTTCTTACAAGAAGGTGAAAACCCAGGCAATCTTACAAAAAAAACAGGCTCTAACATCTATGAGGGCGGCAAGGGAAGCAAAACGGGCTGCCATGCGCTCTGTCCAGACAGCCAAGCAAAGCAAAAAGACAGCACAGGCAACAGCAAAAGGGATAAAAGCTATGGCAGAAGCAGCGGCCCATGCAGTAAAGGCAGCGTTTGCAGCGTTGATGGCAGGAGGAGGTACCGTATTTGTGATCTTGATCCTCATTGTGGGGATCATTGGCGGTGCTGCGTTTATCGGGAGTTCCCAGAGCAGCGAGCCGCTGAGTGCAGAAGTCCTGGCCCATACCCCGGCGATCCAGCGGTATGCCAGGGAATTTGGAATCTCGGAATATGTCCCTGTCATCCAGGCGATCATGATGCAGGAGAGTGGCGGAAGGGGAACGGATCCCATGCAGGCCAGCGAGTGTCCGTATAATACCCAGTATCCCAATACGCCCGGTGCGATCCAGGATGCCGATTATTCTATCAAGGTGGGCGTACAGTATTATGCGGATTGTGTCCGGGAAGCCGGATGTGAAAGCCCACAGGATATGGACAAGCTAAAACTTAGTTTACAGGGCTATAATTACGGGAATGGGTATATCTCATGGGCAATCCGAAACCATGGAGCTATAGCGAGGCCAATGCGCTGCAGTTTTCCCAGGAACAGGCAGCCGCCCATGGGTGGTCAGGTTATGGCGATCCAGAGTATGTACCATGTGCTTCGATATTATTCCGGCGGGGGATTGTTTGCCGGACTTTTTGGAAAGGGGCAGCTTGTGACCATTGCGAAAAGCCAGTTGGGGGAACGAAGGCGGCCAGAAGTTCTGGTCGTGGTGGGGATTCACAGAGCGACAAGAATGGTGTGCCTGTTTCGTGTCCTGGTGTGCAGACCAGGCAGGACTCATTCAAAGCGGTGCGGTGCCAAAATTTTCTGTTTGTACGGACGGGAAGAACTGGTTTCAAAACCAAGGAAGATGGCAGGGGGCAGGTAGTATGCCAAGTCCCGGTGCGATCATCTTTTTTGACTGGGAGCATGATGGAACGTGCGACCATGTGGGAATCGTGGAACGCTGTGACGGAACAACCGTCTATACCATAGAAGGAAACTCCGGGGATGCGGTAAAGGAGAGAAGCTATTCGATTAGTTCCGATTCCATTATGGGATATGGAATGGTGGTTTATTAAAAACATAAAAATAGAGAGTAATCGGATTGTAGAGGATGGGGAAGAATGTTATAATCTTTTGAAAGAGGGCAGGGAAAATACCCTGCCTGTTAAGAATAGAAAATGTATTATAAAAAGTGGTTGTATGGGGGAGTGCTTGGATGAATGATTTGTATATACAGGGAGTGCATATAGATTGGAATAAAATTCCAGTAAATAGTTATTTGAGAGAAATTGATGCGATAAAAGGTTTGGAAGAACTGATTTTTCATAATTCGATTACTTTTTTGTTGGAGAAAACGGAAGTGGAAAATCAACCTTACTGGAGGCACTTGCAGTTGCCTGTGGGTTTAACCCGGAAGGTGGGACAAAGAATTATATTTTTTCCACATATGATTCCCATTCGCAATTGCATGAAGCTATACGTGTTGTAAAGGGATACCGTCAAGCAAAATGGGGATATTTTCTGAGAGCAGAGAGTTTTTATAATGTGGCGACAAAAGAGGAAGAATATGCAGACTGGGAACACCCATCAGAAAAATACCATGAAAAATCACATGGAGAGAGTTTTCTTGCACTTGCTCAAAATTATCTGAAACCGAATGGCGTGTATTTTTTGATGAGCCAGAGGCGGCATTATCGCCGCAAAGACAGTTGACATTGTTGATGGAAATACATGCATGTGCCAGACAAGGATCCCAGTTTATAATCGTTACACATTCTCCAATTTTGCTTGGGATTCCAGAAGCCCAGATTATAGCATTTGATGAAGAAGGGATACATGAGTATAAATATGAAGAAACAGAAAGTTATATGGTAACAGAAATGTTTATTAACAATAGAGAACAGTTGCTTCGCAGACTTCTTTCTGAATGAAAAAAAGATAAGCATGAGGAGAAAAGAAAAATGAACAATAATCGAGGCGGAGAAAGAACGATTTATGATGAATCCCTGTTCAGAATATTTCTTTGGTCAGGATTTCCAATATTTATGATTTTGCTGTTTGCCTGTGTGGCAATTAGCGGGATTGTCTTCATTTATAGGCATTCAGATCCAGAAGGAGTAAAAATTATTATTTTTTGTTTTGCGGTTTTAATTCCAGTTTCTTATGGAAGCCCATTTGTTAGTTTATTTAAGGCGTGGAAACAACAACATAAGATTGGGATTTTTTGGAAAGAGAGGACAGATCATCATCTTCCAGAATGGAAAAGAGATTGGTATTTGATTTGCGACAGAGGTGGATTTATTCTTGAACATAGAAGTTACATAAAACGGATTATTGGCTGCCGTGAGGAAACGGAAAGAGCAGATCATGCACGAGGAAAAGTTTATTATATAACATTTGAGGATATTGATGGGAAAAAACACACATTGAAATTTTCTTATGAGTCGTGGGCTTTGGAATTTCAGAAGTGGTTTGAAAAGCAGACATATGAAAAAGAAAATGTAGAACTCTAGGAATAAAAGGAGTGCTTTAAAATATAAAAATAAATAAGTATGATTAGGAAGTGAAACTGATGGATCGTAAAGATGTATTTGAATATGTAAAAAAACAATATGGAACAGTACCGGAATATCTTTGGAAAGAATCCCCAGAAAGTGCGGTACTTCGTCATAAAAACGGGAAATGGTATGCAGTGTTGATGCAGGTTAAAAAATCTAAGTTAGAACTAGAAGGAGAGGGCACGGTAGATATTATTAATGTGAAGTGTGAACCGGATATGGTTGGAGTTTTGATAGAGACCTATGGTTTTCTTCCAGGATATCATATGAATAAGGAACATTGGATTACGATGCTGATGGACGGAACTGTAAGTGAAGCGAAGATTTTAGATTTTTTGGATATGAGTTACGATTTAATTGATAGAAGCTGATAAAAAAGAAACTATTATTGTGGGATATGCCTTTTTGGAGGATGAATCTGAAGAAGAACGTGCAGCATTACAGAGACGCCTGGAAAAAACATTTGGTACAGATCATTTGCTTTATTTAGCAGGCGATAAAAGAGGATGTTGAAAATGCGAAAAAAGCAGGCAAGAGTTTGGGAATTTATTTGGCGGAGCAGATATTAGCTGGAGAGAATTTCCATAAAGTGGTAAATGAAGCCACGGAAGAAGAAGTATTGGAATTGCTGGAAAAGAATCCTTGCTCTATGACAGATCAAGCATTAAAAGAAATGATTCAGCAAAAGTTATCTGATTACGAAGATGCGGATGATCTTGAAAAAGAAGAGAATGCGGATCGTGATGACGAGCAGAATGAGGATATTTTAGAACCGCAAAAAGAAAGGAATGAGGAACAAGAAGAATCTGCTTCGGGAGAGAAATTAGAAGAAGTTGGTGAGTCAAAGGAATCAGATGAGCTGGATACAATAAATGAACCAGAATCTCAAGTTGAGGAACATGAGTCAGATACACAAGATATTTCAGACGAACCAGCAGAGCCTACCGAGGAAATAGATTCATATGAAATGGAATCAGAAGATGATTCGACGGAGAGCGAAGGAGAAGAATCAGAGATTTCAGGTGAAGCAGATGAATAAGTGAATACGTGATTTTGTAAGGAAACCAAGAGCTGCAAGCTAAGAAATTAGTGAACAGCTCTTTTTTGATGCTTTGTTAGTACTCCAACAATCTCTTGGACCACTTCGGGAGCAGCATTTTCTATTTCTTATGGAATTTTTAATATAAAAGGAAATATGCTTTCCCCTATTTAATATATTCTGAGGTATTCTTGATATGCAAAAGGAAATGAGGTGAATGATGTGAGTATTATAAAAGCGATTAAAAAGTGTGAATATGATTTTGAAGTTCGTGCAGAAAAATTTTTGTGGCATCATCCTGTACTTGGATTTTTTTCCATCTTTGTAGGAATGCCTTTGATCGTGTTATGTGCTGTTTGTGCGATTACAATTGTTTTTGCTTTTCCAATGTCATTGCTTTTTGGATGGATCTAATCTTTATTGTATCTTAAACTGTGGTTCGAATGATTTATGCCATATTAAGAGAAAAAGGACTATGATAATGCATGGAAAGTTGTAAAGGATTATAGATAGAAATTACAAACAAGAAGGATGTTTATGAATTCGAAGAATTCTTTATAACATAAAATAATAGATCAAGGAGGAAGGAAGCTATGATGGATGTATTGATGATAGCAATTTTATTAGGATGTTTTGGTTTGGTGAAGGCGTTTGCAGATTTTTGCGACTGGCAGATTAAACCAAAAGAAAAATAGGAGGATGAAATCAAAATGGATATGATTGTTTTAGGTGTTATGATTGCCGGAGTTGGGATTTATCTGGTGTATGCATTGATAAATCCAGAAAAATTGTAAAGAGCTGGTGAAAATAACTAGGAGGAGAAGACATGTTACAGATTATTTTGACACTTGCGATTTTTGTGATACTGGTCATTCCGATGGGAAAATATATGTACCATATCGCAACAAAACAAAAGACTTTTGCGGATAAAGTTTTTAACCCGATTGATCGCTGCATCTATAAAGTTTGTGGAATTAAGGGCGAAGATATGGGATGGAAGAAATATGCATTGACCTTGCTCTTGGTAAATGCAGTTATGGTATTTGTAGGATATGCAATTTTAAGACTGCAAAGCATCCTGTTTTTGAATCCGAATGGGATTTCTAATATGGAACCGACACTTTCCTTTAATACGATTATCAGCTTTATGACGAATACAAACCTGCAGCACTACTCAGGAGAAAGCGGTCTTTCCTATGTGGCACAGATGTGTGTCATTATTTTTATGATGTTTACATCAGCCGCAACAGGTTATGCGGCATGTATGGCATTCTGCCGGGGACTGGCTGGAAAGAAAATTGGAAATTTTTATGAGGATATGGTAAGGATTACGACTAGAATTTTAATTCCAGCATCTTTTATAGTCGGGTTATTATTGGTAAGCCAGGGGACACCACAGACGTTACAAGGAAACTTTACAATTGAAACTTTGGAAGGAAATTTCCAGGATATTGCAGTGGGACCGGTAGCAGCTCTGGAATCCATTAAACATTTGGGAACGAATGGTGGTGGATTCTTTGGAGCAAACTCAACTACGCCGTTTGAAAACCCTACGGTAATCAGCAATATTATAGAAATGATATCTATGATGCTCTTGCCGGGTGCCTGCGTGGTTACTTTTGGACATATGCTTCATGATAAAAGAAAAGAGAAAAAAGCAGAGAAAGTTGCCATGAATGCACAGGTATTGCCGGGAACAGCCCAAAAGAAAGTGATTTTTGGACGTCAGGGTGCAGTTGTCTTTGGTGCAATGGCGATTATTTTCCTGATTGGACTTACTATTTGTTACCAATCAGAAATGGCAGGTAATCCAGTGATTCAGGAGATGGGCATAGACCAGAGCCAGGGAAGTATGGAAGGAAAAGAAGTACGTTTTGGTGTTCCACAATCAGCTTTGTTTACGACGGTAACAACTTCCTTTACAACCGGTACGGTTAATAACATGCATGATACGTTGACTCCTCTATAGTAATAGGCTTAATATTACTCTTTACTGATGCTTGGTTTATAGGAATAGTTTGTTTAGTTATGACTTTTTTGACATACCGTAGTAACCGCCAAAGCATTCGAGAAAAAGAAATAGAATACGCAAAGAAAGGGAAAGATACAACAATAGATTCATTAAATGAAGCTAAAGAAATACTTTCTGAACTAAATGAAGAAATAAAAGGTAGTTTTAGGGAGTCAGGTGAGTATATAAAGGAACATAAGAAGTAAAAGAACGGTATTTTGCAAATAAAGTTCAAAAGTTTAACAACTTCATATCTATACTTATAAAGCAGTTAGTCTTTTGATATGTGCCCAGAATTCTGGGTACATATCACTTTCGGATTAGCTGTTTTTTACTTTTATATTAAGTGAGATTGAGAGAATAAAAATGAAAAATTTAAAAAGGTGAAGAAAAATGGCATATCCTATCGGCTATATATATGAAAGGGGTAAATACCTTATGTTCTTTGACAACCGCATATCAGCATTACAGGTACGTTCCCAAAGATAGAAGCGTGACAGTATAAGCGCCAGGACGGATGGGGACAAGCACTGCAGGAGGATTATGACAAGGTCTGTACCAAGACTAGGGCGGATCATTTCGTGAGAAAACTGTCAGTGCCTGTTCTCATTCTGAGCGAGTCCTTATAGCTGTGAATGGACTTTTGCAGGTCTTTCGCCAGGATCATCTGCGGGGGATAATGATACGAATTTCTTCCCAAAAGGAAGAGGATGGACTCTAAGTTGTAATCAGCAAGACTTTCAGAAAATCTGCGAGCGAAGCGAAGCGAAGCATCCGCCTGTAATGTTCCCTGCCATAGATATGGTGCGGCAGCCGGGGAGTCGAGGACAAATACGGTGCTAAAGAAAAAACGATAAGAAATCAAAAAAAGAGTGTGTCGTTGATATCAGATATATGCGGCTGTGGGAAATCCCACAGCCGTATCCTTGTGGTATTAACGTCATGCGGAAAGAAGAAGCAATATGTTTTACAAAGTTGAATATCAAAAGAGGGCGCATCAGGAAGTAGAGAAGATTTTCCGGGTGCTGCTTCCGGAACAGGGATTGGCGGTCAGGGAAGAACAGATCCGCTTGTGCCATGAAATGTTAGATACCTTGCTGGGAGAAAGAATTGCACTGTGTGACGCAGGGGTAGGAATTGGCAAGACGTACGCTTATCTGGTAGCCTGCGTACTATTGCGGAAGTATTCTATGTTGACAGGAAGAGGAAATCCGTTGGAACAGCGTCCGGTGGTGGTGTCCACTTCCAGCATTGCATTGCAGAAAGCCATAGTAACAGAATATATTCCATTTTTATCCAGGGTGCTGTTGGAACAAGGCATGATCCAGTCTCCTCTTCGGGCAGTGGTGCGGAAAGGAAAGGAACACTTTGTCTGTGACAATAGGCTGGAACAACGAATCGAAGCAATCCGCCATAAACAGAAGAATGCTGCCCAAAAAGAAGCGTTGCTGTCTTTGCGGAAACATTATGATATGGATACGGTAAAAGATTTGAGTGGATTTGACAGAAGGCTGGTATGTGTGCCGAAATTCTGCCCAAGGGAATGTCCGGGCAGACAGATGTGCCGCTATCAGAGGTATCTGGAAGAAGCCAAGAAACAGGATGTATTTATTTTAATCTGCAATCACAACTATTTACTGGCAGATGCGTATCATAGAGCAGAAGGATATAAACCGTTATTGTCGGATTATCGGACATTGATTGTAGACGAAGCCCATAAGCTGCCGGAAGCGGCCAAGCAGATGTTCGGGAAAAATCTGTGTATGGATGATATCCGGGAAATGGTGTATTATCTGGAACGGGAGCATCAGAAAGAAGAGGCAAGAATCCTTCGGACAGTGATGGGCGAAGCATTGCGTGTCGTTGGAGCAGAACAACGGATCGGAAAAGGAATCAGGGAAACATTCCGTAATACAACGAATAGTGTAGTTTCGCTGTGGGAAGGTGTAGAGATGCTGGAATTCCTTTTAGAAAAATTAGAGCGAAGTGTTCCAAAGTGGATACGGAACCGTTTGGAAGAGGCGAAGGATGTGCTAGAGTGTTTTTGCAGCAGCGATGAGAAATATGTCCGTTATCTATATTTGGATAAAGAGCAGCTTCCCATTTTGTGTGCAGCCAGCCGGGAAATCCCAGAACTGCTTCAAAAGATGTTATGGGACAGGGAAGAGGAAATATCCGCAATCTTAACCAGCGGAACGCTAAAGGCAGGAGCAGACTTTTTGCGCACCCGACAGGTCACCGGGCTGGAAGCAAGGGCAGGGGTACAGGAATATGTGGCAGAGTCCCCATTTTCCTATGAGAAGAACTGTCTGTTATACTTGCCAAAGACGCTGGAGCATTGCAGGAGAGGAAGCCGGGAAGAGGCAGTGATGATAGCAAACCATATCCATTCCCTGATCTGTTCCACTTACGGACATACGCTGGTGCTGTTTACTTCTTACACGTTGATGGGAAGTGTGTACCAGATTTTAAGAGACAGCCTGCCATTTCCCATGGTGGAAGTATGGAGGCATTCCCAGGAAGAAATCCTGCGGTTTAAGACTATGGAAAACGGGGTGCTGTTCGCAGCCGGCTCCTGTTGGGAAGGGGTGGACTTTCCGGGAGATATGGTATCTTCACTGATTATCGTGAAACTGCCTTTTGCAGTGCCGGATCCTATCAGCGAGGCGGAGAAAGAAACCTATGAATCCTTGGAAGCCTATATTCAGTCCATCATTGTGCCGGATATGCAGAAACGGTTGCGACAAGGGTTTGGAAGAGCCATCCGGACAGAAACCGATACCTGCGTAGTGTCTATTTTAGATAATAGAGCAGTACAAGGTGGCAAGTATCATGAAGATGTGCTGAATGCACTTCCAACTTGTCAGATGGCAGAAGAATTGAGAGAGGTACAGGCTTTTATCCGCAGCCGGAAGGGCGTGGAATATTATCTGTAATTGTCGGAAGAAATTCGTTTGCCGGAATTGTTGGTTATGCTTAAACTGAAACAAGTTTAACAGAGAAAGTTTAGTACAGTTTTAGAACCCTTTTGCGAGGGATTGTTGGTATTGATGAATAGACGTTTTGACATGAAGTGGGTATAATGTGTATAGCGTTAGAGGAAAGGACGGTGAATGGATATGAGAGCATACGAAGTAGAAATGATCAGAGATGGAAAAGTGAAATATTTCTTCATTCGGAATATGGAAACAATGGAGATAGAACTCCTTCCGACAAGATTTTTAACACATAAGACGCGTGCTCAAGAGTCTCCAAACACCGTAGGAAGTCTGGCGAGATCCATCTGTTACTATATGAACTTCTGCGATGCAGACAAATGGGATTTACAGATGTCTGCCAGATGGATTATGAAGCACAATTTAATCATTTCACAGATTTCCTGCAATGGCTGAAAGCGGGAAACCATACAAAAAATCTGAAGAAAACGCCAAGAAACAGAACCTGTAACACATATCTAAAAAATGTGTTCGGGTTCTTTTCCTTTTTAGAAATGGCAGAAGATCAATTTGGACCTTTGCAGGTACTCTCTTATGGCACGATCCATGTTGCGAATAGTGTGGGAGTGAAGCGAAGGTTAAGGTTTCGATCCTTTGCAGGATATTTGAAAGAAGAAGAACGGGAAGTCCGGGCTGCAGAGAAAAATGAGATCGTGACTATTTTAGAAGCGTGTACAAACTGCCGGGATCAACTGCTAATACTGATGGCGTCAGAACTGGGATTTCGGATTGGTGAATTGCTGGGGATTGATTATACAAAAGATATTGATTATGAAAATCATTCCGTTCGTGTCTGCTTCCGAGATGACAATGCTAACGATGCACGTGCAAAGAATGCAGAGGAACGGAAAGGCAGGTTAAGTGCAGACACCTATGATTTCCTGCTATTTTATATTTCGGAATACTGGGACATCCTTCGGCGTCAGAATTACCTGTTTATCAATATTACAGGTGAAACAGAAGGAAAGCCGATGCAGGTGGCAAGCGTATATGATATGTTCCATCGAATGGAAAAAAAGACAGGAATTAAGATCACGCCTCACATGCTGAGAAGATATTTCGCTAACGCAAGATGGGATTCCGGCTGGCCGCTGGAACTTGTCAGCCAGTCTCTTGGACATCGACATTTAGATACAACGACCAGATATCTGAATTTAATGGATGACAAGCTAAAACAGGCAAGTACGGAATTTTATAACAAGCATTCTGCTTTATATGGAGTGCAGGAATTATTATAAAGAATCGAGGTGATATAAGATGCCAGTGCTTTCCACGCAGGCATGGAGATTATCACAGCAAAGATTGACAGAAGAAGAGCAAATCCAATTACATAAGGAGCTGGAAACCTGTATCGAGGTGGCAGGAACAATCCGGAATAGTGTGGAAAGCTACATGACAGAAAAAGCGATCCGGCACATAGAAGAGTTGGATTATCCCTATCGGCAGGAATATGAGAACTGGTTGAATTCGGAATTGACTCGTGGAACGAAGGTGAAATATCTGACAGGATTTGATTGGATCAAACGCCATGCAATCCGAGAAAAAGCAAATACATTGCTGGGAAGAAACCAGAAGATACTATATGAAAATAAAATATGGTTTCTTCTATATTATCCAGATCAGGAAATAGCTTCCAGATTTAACAAAAGTACAGATAAAAAAGCATTGATATGGGATTTTCAACAGAAAAGTCCGGAACGGATGAAAAGGCAGATTTTTCAGAGCCTGCAGAAATTGATTACCGATGATTATAGTAACGATTACAGGGTAGAAAAATTAGGACATCTGCGATATTTTTATAACTTTTGTTCTGAAAGAGGGATTGAGGATATTGAATATCTGGAAGCCGAAGAAGAGGTCGCATTTCGGCAATATCTGATAGAACGGAAGAAAAAGCCAAATCGCATCATTGATTACTGTAGAGAAGTGCTATTTACAGAAGCGAAAGAAACCAATTGGAATGCAAATGTGTGGTATCTTTCCAGATTCTGCTTTGAAAAAGAAAGAGTGAACCAGAGCAATATGGTGCGGACAGTTACTTTTCAAACGGTAAGACATTTGCAGAATAGAAGATTATTTCAAGAATATATGAAGTATGGGATTGGGTTATCTACATTGTCTCTGAGCAGTCTTCGGGAAGAAGCTCATTATATACAGAGTTCTGGCTTATTATAATGAAACAGAATTTGAAGATGCCAGAAAACTGACAGGAGAAAACATTGATCGTTTCTTTAAATATATAGGAGAAAAGAAGCTGCATCCCAATACGTTCAACCGCTATGTGAAAGCAGTCGATCATTTTTACCAATATCTGCTGACACGATACCAGGTTAAAAGAATTCCTTTTCATAAAGAATATTACTTAAAGACAGAAATATACAGGCATCATGACCGTTCGGTAGATGAAGTGATTTCTAAGGAAATCTTGAAGAATCTGCAATATTTTCCGGAAGATATCCGGTTGATGTACCTACATCTTTGGGCAGTGGGGATGCGAATCAGTGAAGTTTGTACGATCAAGGCAAAAGAGTATTACAGACAGGACGATGATTACTGGATGCAGATTTATCAGGTGAAAATGAGGAATTACAAACGGATTCCTATACCGGAAGTGTTATACAGGCTGATGCAGGTATATATCAAAAAGAAACGGAGAAAGCCGGAGGATTATGTATTCCAAAATAAAAAGGGCGGTGCATTTTGCAGCTCTACCTTCCGGGAACGGATGAAAAAGTTATGTGAAACATACCAAATAGGAGATGGAACGTATATATTCCAGGCACATGGGTATCGGCATACATTAGCTACCGTATTTTATGATGAGGGAGTTCCGCTTCAAAGTGTAAGGGATTATCTAGGACATGCTTACGAAGAAATGACGCAGCAATACATTGATTATATGCCACGCTGGATTGATGAAGCAAGCAAAGCATATTTTAAGGAAACAGACAATTCGCTGTCTGTTGGATTGAAAGAGAGGTGGAAGCATGGAGGAAGTCATAGACATAAGGACACTACAATGCTACCAGAAAGCAACTGAAGAACAGCGGAAAAAATGTACCAGTAAACTATCTTTTGAAATAGGAAAACTGCCAACTTTAAAACTTCAAGAAGAATGGACATTCTATATCAAGCATTGTGGAGAAGTGAAATCTCTGAGCAGCGTCCGCCAGGAAACGGTATATTTTAAACGGGTATGTGAATTTATGAATCACCTGTCGGTAGACAGTATGAAGGTTCAGACGAAAGCAGTATGGGGACAGCAGTTTGAAAGCTGGGTTAGCGCACAAGGATTGAAGGCATACCGAGAATCCAATAAAAATAAAAACTGGAGAGAACGAACACCTATCGTTTTATACTTTCTGCATATGTTGGATTTTATTGATTCAGAAATGTCAGGACAGAGAATTTACTTCAAAGACTTAGCATGTTATCAGGAAGCCAGTGAAGAGGAACGTAAAAAGTGTGGGCGAGAGCCATACTTTGATCTGAGTTTACTGCCAACGCAACAGCTTCGGAAGGAATGGGGTGCCTACATTAAAGAAAGTGCCAGGATTTATACACTGGGAACATCATTCCAGCATCGGGTGTATTACAATCAGATCTGTAGATTTTTAAATAGCAGAATTGTTTGTGTGAAAAGTATGCGGGAGCAGTCAAAAGAGAAATGGGAATATCAGTTCAAACGATGGCTGATGACAGAAGGAATTCAGATAAACAGAAAAAGCCAAAGTGTATATAGTAAGGAAGGCATTGCAAGAAATCCTAATATTTCTTATTTGCTGCGGATGGTGGATTTTACTTGTCCGAATATTTGGGAAGATGAGACAGAAAAAGATATCTGGGAGTTGGAGAAACTTCCCATAGAGATAAAAAACAATCCGATCAAGAAAGTGAAAACATTGAATTTTACAAATATCCGGCAGCCGGATATGAGGAATGAAATAAAAAAAGGAATTTATTTACTGCTTCAGAAGGAAGCAATCGCTACGGTTACAAAGGGGATTACAGCAGGGAAACGATTAACAGAATATTTACATAAGAAGCATCCCAAAATGCAATCGCTGGGAGAATTAGACAGAGACATCTTTGAGGAATACCTGATCCATCTGAAAACGGACAGAACAAGAACGAAGTCACTGCATGGGGAAATCACAAGATTGCGGGCATTGCTGGAAGCAGTTGGAAAAACTTATAAGTATCCTATTTTGGAAAATCTGATCATTAACAGAGATATTCCACCAACTGCAAGAGCAGAATTCAGAACCTATTCTGATGAGGAATTAAAAAGACTGAATGCAGAAATTGTAAAAATGAATGAGCAGATAGCCAGGCTAATGATCCTACATCAGATGCTTGGAACACGAATCTCTGACACACTTACACTTCGGACTGATTGCCTTAGAGGGCAACCGGGAGACAGAGTGGTTCATATCCGGCAGATGAAAACGCACCCATATGAAAAACCTGTCAGCGAAGAAATAGCAATACTGATTGAGCGATCCATACAATATACAAAGAAAAAATGGGGAGAGACAGAATACATTTTTGTGAGTGACTCCGATCCGTCTTTACCGGCACAATATAATAGGATACAGACACAGGTTGTGCAGATGATACGGGAGAAAGATTTACGGGATGATTATGGAAGATTATTCGGTTTCGGAACACATATGTACCGTCATTACTATGGCGTGAAGCTGACAGAAATGCATCTGGATGATTGGACAATCGCAAGACTACTGGGACACAGCAGCGTTCACAATGTAAAATATTATCGTAAAATGAGTAATCAGATCCTGGCGGATGAAACAAGGAAAGTGCGAGAAAGGTTATCGCAGCTGATTCTGGAAAATTTAGATGGATGGGGCGAGGAATATGAACAAGTACGATACGATGTTAGCTGTAAATAAGAAGAGAAATAAGAGAAAAATTGACACAGCGAAGAAAGAAATCTATAAAATGTTGGAAAATGGTGAAAAAGTCACTGTAACAAAGCTGATAGAGCAGACAGGTTTATCAAGAGGATTTTTTTACAAAAACGAAGAAGTGCGAGCTTTGTTAGACCAGGCGGTGGAACAGCAGGCAGGTATGGTGAGTCCAAAGCGTTACATAGGAAATATCGCACAAAAAAGAAAAATTGAATTATTAGAGGAACAGAATGAAAAATTGTTAAAAGAAATGGCGGCGTTGCAGGAAGAAAACAACAGGTTAAAAAAGGCGCTTGGGAAACGAGCTTTGAATACGATTAAAAATTTGTAAAATTTGTAAAGAATGTAAAATAGCAAATTGCTGGATGGCAGACGCAGATCTATGCGTCTGTTGTCCGTTCACATAAATTTTACTTTGATTTAACAAACTGGTGGTAGTCGATTTTACATGATTTTCGTACAATGGTATCACAGCAGTAAAATGTAATGTTGTGAAAAATGAAGAAAAGATAGAAGGTATGAAAAGCAAAATGAGAAGAAATAATCGATCCCGAAGGGGAAAAATACCACAAAAAGAGTACACAAAACACGCAATTATACGCCGTACAGCCCAGTGTTTACAAGGGGTTGAGGGCATCCTACCCAAAATGGTGGATGAACCGACATCGGCGCTTGACCCGATCTCCACATCAAAGATCGAAGACCTTGCGATGGAGCTGAAAAAAGATTATACGATTGTCATGGTTACGCATAACATGCAGCAGGCAGTGCGTGTGTCTGACAATACGGCGTTTTTCCTTCTCGGAGAAGTTGTGGAATACAACAATACAGAAAAACTGTTTTCAATACCGCAAAATAAAAAGACAGAAGATTACATTACGGGAAGATTTGGTTAATTGAATATGTCGGAAAGAGATAAGAAAAGCAAGTCTGAGAAGGGCTTGCTTTTTGTAGTTCAAAGGAGGCACATTGCAAATTGATTATAAGTTCCGAAATGTATAAAAAAGCATATATAATAGTAGAAAATGCACAAGATACATATATTGCCTGATGATATAATGGGTGCATAATATACCAAAATAATTCTGAAATACCGGAAAAAATATCTACAATTCACAAAAAGAATGGAGGAAAGGAAATGAGGGATTGGAAGCGGTGGACTGCTGTACTTTTGGCAGGCTCTTTAGCGTTTACAGCTGCAGATGATATGAAATTGATTGTTCAGGCATATGAAATGCAGAATGAACAAGGACAGGAATCGTATCAGGCGGAAAGCAAAAGTAAATTGGACGATTTAAAAGAAAAAGCAGTTCTCTTTCAGGAATTTCAGGGCGAAGAACAGAGATTTGACGGAACGCGCGCCGTCGATGTCAGCGATCATGCGGAACAAATACATAAAATAGAGACGGGAAGCGTAGTGTTCAGATTTAAAGCTTCCAAAAAAGCGGACGGCGTTTTACTGGGAGCGAAAGATAAAACGATCGATCTTCCGACAGATCTTAACAGGGGAAGCGACTGTACTTCTTTCTTTATAAGGGCGAATGAAAAGTTTCGTATGGTATATAAACATACTGCGGCGGAACATGTAGGACCGGCTTCATTTTCAGATGGGAATTGGCACACTGTCGTTGTCAGCAGTCAGAATGAGAAGTCGATGCGTCTGACGATCGACGGACAGGAAATGTGGAGTAACACAGACGCAGGGAACAGAGGTCTTTTTTCAAAGCAGTCGGTTCTGGATCAGGTGACGATCGGAGCGCAGAAAACAAAAGACGGACAGGTTTACAAAGGATTTCAGGGGGAGATTTCTCACGTTATCATTACAAGTGAAACGTTGACGGACGCGGACGCGATCGCGATATCGAAACCGGAAACTTCCGGTGAGATCGCAAGCGGTTCGGCAGTGGGCGAGATGTTTCAAATTCAGTACGGCGATAACTCATGGGTATTTACAGGAGGAGAAGCGTACAGGGAGGATTTGCCCAGACAAGAGGGGTAAGAAATTATGTAGGACAGTTTGAAGAGTATGTGCGGTGGACGAAAGCAGGAAATGAAAACGGGCGGCAGCGTTATACGATCAACACAGGAAAGGCCGGTCAGACTTTAAAAGACGTCGTTGACAATTATCAGACTTTAGTGGCGGATTACAGCCCGAAAGCGGCGGCTTATCTCGTCGGGAAAGAGGATTATCAGGCAGGAGAAGCAGGAATTGCTTCGTTTCAAGATTCATTGCGTCAATTTATCAACCTGTCATTAGGATTAAAAGAAAACGGAAAAGGATTTGCTGTGATCCAAAAGCCATTTGCAGTTAAAGATGATGCGGTAAATGCAACAATCATGCTGTACTGTAAAGCGGTAGACGAAGTTGTAAAAGAATACGAAGACGAGTCGGAGAAGCTCGATCGGATCGTTGTAGTCGATCATTTTGCACAGACAAATCAGGATGATTTTAAAAATAATAAATTAAAAGACGGTCAAACGCTGAACGCAGCGGGACATTTTGAGATCGGAAAACAGTTTTCCGCAGCTACGATCAAGACGACGGACAGTTATCCGGGAAACGGAGTGACTCTGAATCTGAAAGAAGAAGAGCAGCCGGACGTATATTTGAACGTTCTTCCGGTTGTGACGGCGGAGAATGCCGGTCTGCATGTACAGATCCCGGAAACAAATGAAACGTCGTGGAGATACGAGTTGAGTATTGGAGATAAAAAAATAACGGGAAGTGCGGATGGGAATACATTTACGATTACAGGAGCAGAATCGGGAAAAGAGTACCTTTTCAAATGTATTTCATCAGACGGAACGACACAGCTTCAAACTGTGACAGGAAAAACGGAAGCAGGCAATGTCGGAATCGCGTATGGGCAGACGCTGGATGAAAAGCAAAAAGCGCTTTCGGAAAAGCTGAAAGAAAAAGATAAGATGACATGGCTGTTCATGGGAGATTCTATTACACATGCGGCTTTGTGGACAAAAGGTTATGACGGGATCGCTCAGACTTTTGAAAAATATTTGAAAGATGAGATGGGAAGAGCTTCAGATACTGTGATCAATACGGCTGTTTCAGGAGCGACGACAACAAGTACGCTGAATAATATTGAACAGAGATTGGAAAAATATACTCCTGACGTAGTCTCGATCATGCTTGGAACGAATGATGCGGCAACAGGAGGACTTACGGCGGATATATACAAAAAGAATCTTGAGACGATCATAGAGAAGATCAGAAATAAAAATAAAGACGCGGTGATCATTTTAAGAACGCCAACGCCAATGTGGAATACCGGTTCAAGAGAAGCGAATATACCGCAGTATATTGCAAAAATGAAGCAGGTCGCAGACGAGCAGAACCTGATCTATATCGATCAGTATACGGAACTTCAAAAAGCGTTTAACGATTACGGCTGGCTGAAAAAAGATACTGTTTTATTCGGAAATAATCTGCATCCGGGCGCAAACGGACACCTTCTTATGACCAGACACTTTTTAAAAGGATGCGGATTGTGGAAAGAGGACAGCGCGATTGCCAATTTGTTTTATGAGATGCCGATCAATGAGAAAACATCTGAAATCACTCCGGAAGTTATAAAAACGCCGAACCGCATCGGCGTGTCTTTGGAAAAGCTGAAAGAAGACAGCAAGTCTCAGATAGGGGCGGTGCATCTGAAAGCGGTTTCCAAAGCATCAGGGCAGACATATGAGACAGATGCAGAAGCAGGAGAGAAGTTGATTGTTTTAAAAAAACCTTCCCGAGAATCAGAAATACGAGGTAGAAGTGTCTGCATGGCTGAAAGACCGGGCGGAAAAAACAGTATTTCAAAAACAGGAGATTGAATTAAATAATACGCTTGAGGAAGCATTTGATATTTGTTTGAGTGATGAAAAAGTAGAAAACTTGAATGAAGGAACAACGGTGGGAACATTCACAGTTAATGAGATGGCTCCTGAAGGAAACTATGTTTTCTCTCTTTGCACAGGAGAAGGCGACACTCATAATCCATATTTTGCGATAGAAAACGGAGTGTTGAAAACAGCAAAGAAACTGGAGGAAGGAAAGACATATACGATCCGGCTGAAAGCAAAAAATGCAGAGGCTGAAAAAGAAAAAATATTTAAAATATACGCGGTAGGCAGAGGATTGGTTTTCAGAAAAGAGGATCAGAAGATCGCAGTAGGATCACCGGTAGAATTAAGTACAAAAGATTACGCAGAAAAATTGATGAAGCTGGAAGAAGGTACGATTTTAGTACACTATACATCGACAAGCGATCAGGCAATTCAGTCTTTGTTTAGTGTTTCCAATGCAAAAGCAGGACATGAAAACAGACATTTTCATGTTTATATCAGACCTGAAGGAGTACTTGGCTGCGAAATCAGAAATGAGAGCGCGATGAATTATGGATTTAAAGCGGCAAATGCAGTGAAGGCAGATTATAAAGGAAAACCTGCAGAAAATATAATTGCGCTTCAGGCAGATAAAGAAAAAGGAACGTATCAGTGTTGCAAACGGAGAGAAAGTGCTGACGGTAGACGCCGCTGCATTGGGAGGATACCGCTTTATTTCTGAAATTACGGGATTAGATACTGTTTCTCTGGGGGCAACAAAAAGGGGAGGAATTAATAAATATACTTTCGGAGGAAATATCCATAAGATCGAAGTGTATGAGACTCCTTTAACAGATGAAGAACTGATCGAGGAAACGAAGAAGACCGCATATCCTGAATTACAGCAGATTTTCCATAAAAATGACGGAACAGGCGCGAACTATTACCGGATTCCGGCGCTTTTGACACTGAAAAGCGGTACAGTGATCAGCGCGGCAGACGCAAGGTTTGGCGGTACGCACGATTCACCGAATAATATTGATATTGCAGTGGCAAGAAGCGAAGATGGAGGAAAGAACTGGAGCAAGCCGGAGCTTCCATTCCACTATGAGGATTATGAAGATAATACATTAGAAATTCCGGTAGGAACGCAGACGAGAGTAAATCAAAGTGCATCATTTATCGATCCGGTTCTTTTGCAGGACGAAGAGACAGAACGTGTATTTTTGATATCGGACGCTATGGCGGTGGATATGGTTCTCCGCAGGCAGTTACAGGAAGCGGATATAAAGAAATTCAAGGGAAAAAATACTTGAAACTGCAAAAGGCAGGAGAAACAGATTATAATTATACAGTGAGGGAGAATGGTGTTATCTATAATGATACAACGAATCAGCCGACAGAGTATTCTCTGAACAGTAATTTTGAAATTTTGAAGGATAATGTATTGCAGACAGTCAAACAAAAATCGTCAAGATTCGATCCTACGAACGGTTCGGGACAGCTTGTAACAGATGAGACAGACAAAGACGTTCCGATGAACATTATGTATGCAGATGCAGTATTCAAAGCATTGCCTACGACATGGCTGTATATGAAGTACAGTGATGATGACGGAAAAACATGGTCTGATCCGATACTTTTAAACGGAATGGTCAAAGCAGAAGATTCAAGAGTGCTTGTCACAGGTCCGGGAAGAGGCATGCAGATTAAAAACGGAGAATATAAGGGGCGGTTGATCGTACCGGTTTATGATACGGCACAGTCGGGAATTATTTACAGCGACGATCATGGAGCAACATGGAATTATGCAAAAGGACCGTCTACGAAGAAAGCGGCGATGTCAGAATCACAGATCGTAGAAATGCCGGATGGAACGCTTCGTGTTTATGCGAGATCAACAGGTTCTAAGATAGCGGAAGCAGTGAGCCTGGACGGAGGAAAAACATGGACAGAAGCGGCGTATGTACCGGGAATGACCCAGCCGGATGGGGATCGCAGTTATCCGTGATCCGCTATGGCGGTCTGATAGAAGGAAAGCCGGCGCTGATCATGTCCACTCCTGCCGGTGTGGGAAATTATCGAAGAGACGGAAGAGTCAAGATCGGTTTGATCACAGATACCGGAAAAGAAGGAAGTGAAAAATATAAAATTGATTGGACTTACGATTATTCGGTAGACAGTAAGAATGCAGGGTTTGCATATTCCTGCCTGAGCGAACTTCCGAATCACCAAATCGGTCTGATGTATGAAAAGTATGATTCTTACAATCCGGCAGAATTACATTCACAGGATATTATGAAATATGAAGAACTGTCCTTATCAGAATTAATGGGAAAAGAAGTTGTGGAAATCATACCGCAGACAGAAGGAAAGGGAACTGTTTCCCAAAGAAATACTGTGAAAAAGGGAAGCAAGATTACAATCGAAGCATATCCGGAAGAAGGATATCAATTTGTCCGTTGGGAAGATGAAAAAGGAAACCCGGTAAGCGAACAGGAAAAATATACGTTTGATGCAAAAGAAAGCGCCGCTTTTACGGCTGTATTTGAACAGGAAAAAGAAGAAGTCGATAAGTCTCATCTTAAAGAGGCAATCCGGCATGCAGAAGAACAGATGCAAGATGAAAAATATCAGGATGTAATTCCGGTTGTGCGCGAAGAGTATGAGGAAGCGTATAAAAATGCAAAAGCGATTGATGAGAAGCCGGATGCAACAAGCGAAGAAGTGGAGACAGCGTATAAGACACTGATAGAAGTCGGGAAAAGGCTGACTATGTATAAAGGAGATCTTACAGAACTTCAGGCGGCATATGACTTATATGCAGGCAAAGATTTGAGTATTTATACACAAGACAGTAAAACGGTTCTGGAAGAAGCTTTAAAAGAGGCGGAAAAAGTCTTAAAGCTTGGAGAAAATGCAGTAAAAGAAGATGTGAATGAGGCATTGGAAAAACTGCAAAAAGCGATAGAAGGTCTGGAAAAATCGGAGCCGAATCCACCGACAGATCCGGAATTCCCGACAGATCCGGATTCCGGTAATACAGATATTGTGAATCCAGATAATTCACTGTCGCCGGACGATACACCGTCAACGAATGGAACACCATCGGCAAGCGATGAAAAGGCTGTTGCGACAGGAGATAAGGAAACGCCGGTCGGATGGACGACCTTAGGATTTGCGGCAATGCTTGCGGCGGCAGGCAGATTCTTAGGCAGAAAGAAAAGGCGGTAAGCCTGACTGACAGAATAAAAACATAATTTTACCTCCCTGCACTTCTGATAATAAAGTCGGAAGTGGAAGGAGGAGAAGATCAAGTATAAGTCTTGACAATTTCTTCGGCAATGGATCGCTTTGGAATACAGCGATCCATTGCCTGTTTTTCTATGTAGCGGTGAGCTCCGGTTCACTCATAGAAAGTTCACTGATCAAAAACCATTTCGCTTTGTTGACCAGACGGATTTCCGCCATTTTTTCCTCGATGGATAAAGATTTCTTTTCAAGCTGCCTTAAACGCTCGCGGGAACTTTCCATCCAGCTTAACGCCTGAAGGAGGGTCGGTTTTGAAGTTGGCTTTGGAAGTGTAAACACTCCATATTCGGCAACCTTGTCATGAATATCAGAGTGAATATCCCGTTTTACTAAAAGCAGAACGGCGATCTGTCTGGAGGAACAAAGGTCGATCGCAAAACGAACGCCGATATCATCAGACAGAGGAGAATTGATAATGACAAAATCGAAAGACTTTTCTTTTAACATTCGTTTCGCTGCGCTGACACTTGAAGCCGTAAGAACAGGATAATACCGGATTTCAGGAAGAGAGCCGATAAAGGCAGAGGCAAAACTGTCTGTCGAAGATACAACAAGAATACTGTATGTACGCTCTTTTAGACTCATTTTATGCTCTCCTTTCTTTGGAACTCGTATAAATTACTGTTTGCAATAAATGTTTAAGATCGCGTCAGGTATATATTTCTTGATAAAAGAACTGTTTGCGGCAAGAAAACAGGCTGTTTTAAAGTCTTTCGGAAGTTGGCCAAAGCGCGCAAGCGTATCTTTATCAGCCCGATACAGATTGATATCGGCAGGAGCGGGGAGCTCTGTTTTATTACGGATTCCGTCGAGGACCGCGTAAATGATCAAGGCAAACGCCAGGTAGGTGTTGGTGGACGGATCAGGAGAACGAAGCTCTACGCGCTGATATTCGCCCAGCGCCGCGGGAACACGGACGAGCTGGGAACGGTTCTCTTTTGACCAAGAGATGTAGAGCGGCGCTTTATTTTGTCCAAAACGTTCATAGGAATTTTCAAGCGGATTCAAAAAAAGAGTCATCTCCGAGATTTTATCCAGAATACCGGCAATTACAGCGTCCATATAATTAAATTCGCGATCGGATTTGACGGAAATGTTAATATGAAAACCATTGCCGGGCTGATCACGAAGGGGTTTTGGGGAAAAATCGGCACAGAGACCGTTTCTTAACGCAACAGCTTTAACTACAGTCTGAAAAGTCAAGGCGTTATCGGCCGCCGTCATAGGGTCGGAGTAGCGAAAATCGATCTCATTTTGCCCCGGTCCTTGTTCGTGGTGGGAACTTTCGGGATGAATGCCCATTTGTTCAAGAGTCAGACAGATCTCTCGTCTGATATTTTCACCTTTGTCTTCCGGAGCGATATCCATATATCCGGCATGATCATATGGGATCATGGTAGGTTCGCCAAAGTCGTCTGACCGGAAAAGATAGAATTCCTGTTCCGTACCAAAAGAAAATTGCAATCCCTCTTCAGAGGCTGCTTTAATGGCTTTTTCCAGAAGCGCACGGGAATCATACTCAAAAGGCGTGCCGTCTTGATGCGTGATATGACAGAACATCCGAACTACACTGCCTTCTTCCGGTCTCCAGGGAAGAGGCATCAAAGTATCCGGTTCTGGATGAAGAAATAGATCTGAATGAGTCTCATCACCAAATCCATCGATGGCGGACGCGTCAATGGCGATACCGTAAGAAAAGGCTCTTTGAAGCTCATCAGGCATGATGGATATGTTTTTCTGTTTTCCGAAAACGTCGCAGAAAGCCAGACGGATAAACTTAACGTCCTCTTCCTGAACATACTGTATAATTTCTTGCTGGGAATATTTCATAGTCTTCCACCTCTTTCACGTTAATTTGCTACATACATCTGTTTATACGGATTCTTGCTGTTCGGGGTGACAAGAGTAAAAGGAGAGGAGAGAATGGTTTTCAGGTCATAGTGAAAATCGCTGCAATATTCCTTCAGATCATCCATGATTCCCTGCAAGTCTTCAAAAGAAGCAATATCTGCCGTCACCTGCGGAGGAAATTTCAGATTCCTGCAGTCGCCCCGCAGAAACAGCTTTCCGCCGTGCATACCGGTACAGGGGAAATTGCCGATGATCGGATGATGATCTTCCTGTAATCCTAATACAATCAGAATCCCTCCGGCCTGATATTCCCCCAGAAAACTGCCGGCGCATCCTCGATAATCATTATCGGAACTTCTTTTTATATTCTTTCATATGAATGCCCGCCCGGTAGCCGGCATGGTCGCGAACATAAATTTTACCGCCTCTCATAGCGTATCCGACCGCATCTCCGGCGCTGCATGAATCAAAATCTTTCCTGCGTTCATCGTATCGCCTACGGCGTCCTGCGCATTTGCGTTTACGGTAATAGAGGCGTTATTTAGGTAGGCGCCGAGAGCATTGCCGGAAATTCCATTGACGGTAATATTCCGGTCAGACATTCCGGCGCCGATAAAGCGCTGTCCGCAGCAGCCTTCGATCACATAATCGTGTTCCGGCTGCCGAAGGACTTCGTTTAAAGTTTTATAATCTAGTGCAGCAGCATCTATCACTTTCATAGTATAACACATCTCCTTGATAAAATGATATTGTTTTTATTCTCCGGCATGGGAAATGCCAAGTATTTCAAGTTCTTTTTCGTTTAGCCCGATTCCGCGGAGCATAAGACGGTTGCCCCGGAGAGCTTCGATGGAGTTAATTCCCATACCTCCCATAAGTTCTTTGATTTCATGTTTCCAGGCAGTCATCAGATTGATAAGCCGACGGCTTCCCGTCTGCGGATCAAGTCTTTCCACAAGTTCAGGATTCTGCGTGGCGATCCCCCAGTTACACTTGCCGCTTTGACACGTGCGGCAGAGATGACACCCAAGAGCCAGAAGCGCGGCTGTTGCAACATAACAGGCGTCCGCTCCAAGGGCTACTGCTTTTACCACATCGGAAGCGCTGCGGATACTGCCGCCTGCTACGAGCGAAACGTGATTTCGGATTCCTTCATCACGAAGCCTCTGATCCACTGCCGCCAGAGCGAGCTCTACAGGGATTCCCACATTGTCGCGTATTCTGGTAGGAGCGGCGCCGGTGCCTCCGCGGAAGCCGTCGATAGCGATAATGTCCGCGCCGCTGCGTGCAATTCCGCTGGCGATGGCTGCGATATTATGGACAGCCGCCACTTTTACGATAATCGGTTTTTTGTATTCCGTAGCCTCTTTCAGAGAACAGACCAGCTGCCGCAGATCTTCAATAGAATAGATATCATGATGAGGCGCGGGGGAGATGGCGTCAGAGCCTTCAGGGATCATTCTGGTGCGGGACACGTCTCCTACAATTTTAGTTCCCGGAAGATGCCCTCCGATTCCCGGTTTTGCGCCCTGTCCCATTTTGATCTCAATGCCGCGCCGGCGTTTAAATATTTTTCATGAACGCCAAAGCGTCCTGACGCTACCTGTACAATGGTGTTTTCTCCATAGCAATAAAAATCTTCATGGAGACCACCTTCTCCTGTATTATATAAAATCCCAAGCTCTTTTGCAGCGAGAGCCAGTGATTTGTGCGCATTATAACTGATAGAGCCATAGCTCATGGCGGAGAACATGACCGGCATAGAGAGTTCCAGCTGCGGGGGAAGCTCACAGTCTAAAGAACCGTCCGCCATCCGATGCACTTGTTCCGGTTTCTTTCCAAGATAAATCCGGGTTTCCATAGGCTCTCTTAGAGGGTCGATGGGAGGGTTGGTTACTTGCGAAGCATTGATTAAGATGCGATCCCAATAAACGGGAAGAGGATTTGGGTTTCCCATGGAAGAGAGCAGGACTCCGCCGCTGTTTGCCTGTTTATAAATTTCTTTCATCATATTTTCCGGCCAGTTGGCATTTTCGCGTAGAGAACAGTCGCTCTTTACGATTTTTAAAGCTCTGGTGGGACAAAAGGAAACACATCTTTGGCAGTTTACACAGTTGCTTTCGTCACATACCATCTGTTTGGTTTCACTATTGTAGGAATGTACGCCATTGGCGCATTGCTGCTGGCAGATACGGCAGGTAATGCAGCGGTTTTCATTTCGGATCACTTCAAACTCAGGTAGATAAATTCAATGCTCATAATAAAACACCTTCCTTTACTGTTACGATAACCGGTTCTCCGCCGGCGGGAGCCAGATATTTTCGGCATCCGGTTCCATGGCTCGGATGGCTGTTTCTTCACTGGCAATATAAACCATATCTTTTTTTTCTCCTACGACCATGGAGCGGAGCTTCAGCCGGTCATTGAGCGCCATAAGCCCTCCGTTGAAACCGAAAACAATGGAGAAAGGTCCGGTGATCAGAAGGCTGGGGAACAGAGTTCGTAAGTAAGTGTGCTTTTTCTGATCTGCAAGATCTGTTTTTGCTGCAATGGTGCTCCAAAAGGGGGCGGCAATTACGCTGGCAGCTTCTCCAAGAGTCAGATTCTGCCTGCGGAGCAGATAGTCTAAAATATACGTGATGACTTCCGTATCCGTCTGAAGGGTACACTTATATCCAAACATTTCCATAAAACGGCGGTTGGCATCATAGGAAGAAATTTCACCGTTATGTACAACGGAAGAATCCAGAAGAGCAAAGGGGTGAGCTCCGCCCCACCAGCCCGGAGTATTGGTAGGATAGCGGCCGTGGGCAGTCCAGGAATATCCCTCGTATTCGTCTAATTTATAGAAAATACCGATGTCTTCCGGGTATCCCACTGCTTTGAAAGTTCCCATGTTTTTGCCGCTGGAAAAGACATAAGCTCCCGGCATCTCCGTATTGATCTTCATGACTGTACGTACACATATTCCTTTTCATCCAGCTGCATAGACGTCAGAAGAGACTTCAAAGGAGCTACAAAGTATCTCCAGATGATAGGCTCATCTGTGATCAGAGGCGTTTTTCTTGTGGGGATAATTTCTGACTGTACGATCTCAAACCGTTCTTTTAAAAACGCCTCGCATCCTTTTCTGGCAGCTCTGCTGTCAAAAAACATATGAAAGGCATAAAAGTCTTTATATTCCGGATAGATTCCATAACCGGCAAATCCGCCGCCAAGACCATTGGATCGGTCATGCATGGGTTTCATAGCATTTGTGATCGTTTCCCCGGACATTTTATTCCCGTCTCTGGAAATCATAGCTGCGATGGCACATCCTGAAGGAATCCTTACCTGACCTTCTGTTTTCATTTTCCATTTCATTCCTTTCTTTTTGATCTTATACAATAAAAACAAAGACGCTCATTTTGAAAGCAGAAAAATTCTGATTCCTAAATGAACGCCTTTGCTCATATGCATACTTATACAACGATTAGGAATGTTTGTCAATCATAATTTGATTGAGTTTTTGCAGAACGATGCGCGGATTCCTTTATCTTTCTTATTTCATATGTGTTTCCGTAAGTGGTTTTCGCAGGCTGAACGGTTATAATTGTACTTGTAAAAATACAAAAAAAGGAATTGACAAAGAGGTTTGTCCGGTGTTATCATGCAACACGTAAAGGCAAGGGCGTCTTTGAGAACACAATCTCAGAGACGCTTTTTCCGTTGTTGCAAAGAAACAGATAGAAAAAGGCAAGGGCGTCTTTCATGTGGATAGCAGGAAAGGCATCCTTGTCTTTTTTCGTGCGAAAGGAGTGTCGTTATGAAGAAGAAAAATGTTTCCAAATATTTTGGCTGTATGGTGTTTGATGACAGGGTTATGAAGGCAAGTTTATCTTCAAAAGTATATCAGTCATTGAGAAAAACCATTGATGAAGGTGAACAATTAGACAGCAGCGTAGCAGACGTTGTGGCAGAAGCTATGAAAGAATGGGCTGTATCGAAAGGCGCAACACATTACACACACTGGTTTCAGCCGCTGACCGGAATCACAGCAGAAAAACATGACAGCTTTATTTCTCCTTCTCCAAACGGAGGCGTTATCATGGAATTTTCGGGTAAGGAACTGATCAAAGGAGAGCCGGATGCCTCTTCCTTCCCTTCCGGAGGTTTAAGAGCTACCTTTGAGGCAAGAGGATATACCACATGGGATCCGACTTCCTATGCGTTTATTAAAGGAAAAACCTTATGTATTCCCACAGCTTTTTGTTCTTATGGAGGAGAAGCGTTGGACAAGAAAACGCCGCTGCTTCGTTCCATGAAGGCATTGAATAAGCAGGCGCTTCGGATTCTCCGTCTGTTCGGCAATGAAAAGGTATCATACGTTATTACTTCTGTAGGACCGGAACAAGAATACTTCCTGATTACAAAAGAAATGTATGATCAAAGAAAAGATCTTCAATTTACAGGACGCACTTTATTTGGAGCAAGACCTCCGAAAGGACAGGAGATGGATGACCATTATTTCGGTGTGATCAAGCCAAGAGTAGAGGCTTACATGGCGGACTTAAATGAGGAACTCTGGAAGCTTGGAATCCTTGCAAAGACACAGCACAATGAAGTGGCTCCGGCACAGCATGAGCTGGCGCCGATCTACACAACGACCAACATTGCTACGGATCACAACCAGCTGACGATGGAAATCATGCAAAAAGTAGCCGCACGGCATGGATTGGTTTGTCTTCTTCATGAGAAACCGTTTGCAGGAGTGAATGGAAGCGGAAAACATAATAACTGGTCCATCTCCACTGATACAGGCGTAAACCTGCTGTCGCCGGGAGAAACACCTTATGAGAATGCGCAGTTTTTACTGTTTCTGTGCGCAGTGATCAAAGCGGTGGATGATTATCAGGATCTGCTGAGGCTGTCTGTTGCAACCGCAGGAAACGATCATCGTCTGGGAGCAAATGAAGCGCCGCCGGCTGTTGTGTCCATGTTTCTGGGCGATGAGCTGAACGGAGTCTTAGAGGCGATTGAAAAAGATATTCCTTATGAAGGAGCGGAAAAAACACAGATGAAGCTGGGTGTGGATGTCCTTCCGAAATTCAATCGGGATACTACGGACAGAAACCGTACTTCACCTTTTGCTTTCACAGGAAATAAGTTTGAATTCCGTATGTTGGGATCTTCCAACAGTATCGCATGCGCCAACATGATGCTTAACAGCGCAGTGGCGGAAAGCCTGAAGATCTATGCGGACAGACTGGAAAAAGCAGAGAATTTTGAAGAAACCCTTCATGCCATGATCCGCAAGACGATCAAAGATCACAAGAGGATTATTTTCAATGGAAACGGTTATGACGATGCATGGATAAAAGAAGCAACGGAAAAGCGCGGACTGATGAACTATCCGTCAACGCCGGACTGTATGCCGCATCTGCTGGATGAAAAAAATGTCAGGATGCTTACTTCACATAAAGTATTCTCCAAGGCGGAACTGGAATCAAGATGCGAGATTATGCTGGAAAACTACTGTAAGACGATCGTAATAGAAGCAAATACTATGGTGGATATGGTTAAAAGAGAGATCATTCCGGCTGTGGAAGCCTACGCAATGGAACTGGCAAGGACAGCTTCTGCGAAGAAACGTGTCGATGAGACATTGGCATGCCGTTATGAAAGCGGCCTGATAAAAAAACTCTCTACACTTACAGACCAGATGGCAGTCAGGACGGATGCATTGGAAACAGCTCTGATAGAACTTCAGGACGTGAAGGATATTGTGGCGCAGTCTTATCAGATCCGGGATACAGTATTGACCAGAATGCAGGAGTTACGAATTGCCTGTGATGAAGCGGAAACCGTTACAGCAAAAAAATACTGGCCGTTCCCAACCTACGGGGATCTGCTTTTCAGCGTAAAATAGCAAAGATAACAAAAAGGGAGGGGTTATCATGTACAGTTCTGTAAATACAATCTGGGTATTATTTGGCACAGCTCTGGTCTTCTTTATGCAGGCAGGTTTTTCCTTGTGTGAAGCGGGATTTACAAGAGCGAAAAACACCGGAAATATTCTGATGAAAAACCTGATGGATTTCTGCATTGGAACACCGGCATTCTGGCTGGTAGGATTCGGACTGATGTTTGGAAAAGGTTCCGGAATCATTGGCAGCTTTGACCCGCTGATCCGGGGCGAGTACAGCCAGGCGCTTCCTTCAGGCGTTCCTCTGTGGGCGTTTGCGATCTTCCAGACTGTCTTTTGTGCGACATCCGCCACGATTGTGTCAGGAGCAATGGCAGAGAGAACAAAATTCAGCGCTTACTGTATTTATTCTGCAGCGATCTCACTTCTGATCTATCCGGTTTCTGGCCACTGGATCTGGGGAGGAGGATGGCTTTCCCAGATGGGATTCCATGATTTTGCAGGATCTACAGCCGTACATATGGTAGGAGGCATCTGCGCTATGATCGGTGCGAAAATCTTAGGTCCGCGTATTGGAAAATACGATAAAAACGGAAAACCGCAGGCGATTTTAGGGCATAACCTTACATTTGCAGCGCTTGGCGTCTTTATCCTCTGGTTCTGCTGGTTTGGATTTAACGGAGCTTCTACGGTAGGTATGGACAGTGATGCCTGATAGAAACAGCGGGAAGGGTATTCTTTAATACTAACCTGGCAGCTGCTGTCGCCTGCTGCGCGGCTTTGATTTTCACCTGGATACGTTACAAGAAACCGGATGTCTCTATGACTTACAATGCAGCATTGGCAGGTCTGGTAGGCATTACAGCGGGCTGCGATGCGGTAGATGCGGTCGGCGCGGCGGTCATTGGAGTTGTCTGTGGAATCCTGATTGTACTGGCGATAGAATTTTTTTGATAAAATTGCAAAAATAGACGACCCTGTAGGCGCTGTTTCCGTACACTGTGTCTGCGGCGCTGCAGGAACGGTTCTGACCGGTCTGTTTGCCACAGGGGAGACTACAGAGGCAGGACTTTTCTATGGAGGCGGCGCGCACTTTCTGGGAATCCAGGTATTAGGCGTGCTTGCTGTAGCAGCGTATGTTGCGGTGGTTATCACCATTGTATTTTTAGCAATTAAACATACCATCGGGCTGCGTGTAAAACCGGAAGAAGAGCTTGCCGGATTGGATGTTTCGGAACATGGACTGTTTACCGCATATGCCGGATTTTCTATGCTGCCGGACACCATTGCGGAGGATGTGGACACCAATACGGTCTTTGCCATGGGAGATGTGCCGGAAGCTGAAGCTGTACCGGTGAAGACGGTTCCTGCATTTGAAGAAGGAACGCCGAAATTCACGAAGGTGGAAATTGTCTGCAAGGAATCAAAGCTTGAGGCATTAAAAGCGGCAATGATGAATCTGGGAATTACAGGCATGACCGTATCGCACGTTCTTGGATGCGGCGTACAGAAAGGAAAACCGGAGTATTACCGCGGCGTACAGATTGAGGCAAACCTGCTTCCGAAAATCCAGGTAGAAATCGTGGTGAGCAAAGTTCCTGTCCGCAGTGTTATCGAAACGGCTAAGAAAGTGCTTTATACAGGACATATCGGAGACGGTAAGATTTTCGTTTATGATGTGGAAAATGTTGTAAAAATCAGAACCGGTGAAGAGGGCTTTGATGCTCTGCAGGATGTAGAATAAATTTAAAATAAGGGAACTGTTTACAGCGCGCATGGAACAGTTCCCGAAAAATGGAGGTAAAATGTATGTGTTCGATTATGGGATATTGCGGACCGGTAGTCGATTTAGATAAATTTAAAGAAGGTTTCCAAAGAACCATTTCCAGAGGTCCGGATGACAGCCGGATCGTTGATACGGGAAATGGTCTTCTTGGATTTCACAGACTGGCCATTATGGGATTAACACCGTCCGGAATGCAGCCTTTCCAATTGGATGGAAGTTACGTGGTCTGCAACGGAGAAATTTATGGATTTGAAAAGATCAAAGAAGAATTGTCTGACCGATATAGCTTTGCAAGCGATTCAGACTGTGAGATCCTTCTGCCCTTGTATAAAGAATATGGCACAGATATGTTTGCTATGCTGGATGCAGAATTCGCATGTATTCTCTATGACGGCGATACAGGTGAATATATTGCGGCAAGAGATCCCATTGGAATCCGTCCTCTCTATTACGGATATGATGAAAAAGGTGTGATCCTGTTTGCAAGTGAAGCGAAAAACCTGGTAGGGCTTACTGACAAAATCATGCCTTTTCCTCCGGGATATTATTATAAAAACGGCAGTTTTACCTGCTATTGCGATATAACAAAATCAGAACACATATGCCGGGATGATTTAGAAACCGTATGCCGGAATATCTACGACCTGCTGATCGAAGGAGTAAAGAAACGGCTTGTAGCGGATGCGAAGGTAGGTTTTCTGCTTTCGGGCGGGCTGGATTCCTCGCTCGTCTGTGCGATCGCCGCTAAAGAGAGCCGGAAACCTATCCGTACGTTTGCCATCGGGATGCGTGAAGACGCCATTGATTTAAAGTATGCGAAGCAGACAGCAGAGTACATCGGAAGCGAACATACGGAAATATATATGACGCCGGAGGAAGTGATCGATACGCTGGAAGAGGTGATTCATGTTCTGGGGACTTACGATATTACTACGATACGTGCATCTGTGGGTATGTATCTGGTATGTAGGGCAATTCATGAGCAGACAGATATCCGCGTACTTCTCACCGGTGAAATATCGGATGAATTATTTGGATATAAATATACTGATTTCGCCCCCGGTCCGGAGGCGTTCCAAGAAGAATCCGTGAAAAGAATCCGTGAACTTCATATGTATGATGTACTAAGGGCAGACCGCTGTATCTCTTCCAATTCTCTTGAGGCAAGAGTTCCGTTCGGAGATCTGGATTTTGTGACTTACGTTATGGCAGTCGATCCGGAACTGAAAATGAATCATTACGGAAAAGGGAAATATCTTCTCCGTCATGCATTTCAGGAGGATTCGTACCTTCCGCAAGAAATCCTGTGGAGAGAAAAAGCAGCGTTTTCAGACGCAGTAGGTCATTCCATGGTGGATTATCTGAAAGAATACGCAGAATCCGTTTACACAGATCAGGAGATGGAAACATTATCAGAAAAGTATACCTATGCACGTCCGTTTACGAAAGAATCTTTGTTGTACAGGGAAATCTTTGAAAAATATTATCCGGGGCAGGCGGAAATGATCGCCGGATTCTGGATGCCGAACAAAGAGTGGGAGGGGTGTGACGTCAATGACCCTTCAGCCAGAGTGCTTTCAAACTATGGAGAAAGCGGAAAATAATAGAAAGAGGAATGACAATTTATGACAAAGTATATTTTTGTGACCGGAGGCGTGGTATCCGGGCTTGGAAAAGGAATTACGGCAGCCTCCCTTGGGCGGCTTTTAAAAGCCAGAGGTTATAAGGTGGCCGCTCAGAAGTTAGATCCTTATATTAATGTAGATCCGGGAACTATGAGCCCGTATCAGCATGGAGAGGTGTTTGTCACGGAAGACGGCGCGGAGACAGATCTGGATCTGGGACATTATGAGAGATTTATTGATGAAAACCTGAATAAATATTCCAATCTGACGACAGGAAAAGTCTATTGGAATGTGTTGAATAAGGAAAGAAGGGGAGAATATCTGGGCTCTACTGTTCAGGTGATCCCGCATATCACCAATGAAATCAAAGAATTTGTCTATCGCGTAGGGAAACAGACGGATGCAGACGTGGTAATTACGGAAATCGGAGGAACAATAGGAGATATTGAATCCCAGCCTTTTTTAGAAGCAGTCCGCCAGATTTCTCTGGAAGTGGGACGGGAAAACAGCCTGTTTATTCATGTGACACTCGTCCCTTATTTAAGCGGCTCGGACGAACACAAATCAAAGCCTACGCAGCACTCTGTACGGGAACTGCAGGGAATGGGAATCCACCCGAATCTCATTGTACTTCGGTGCGATAAACCTTTGGAGGAATCTATTTTTCAGAAGATTTCTCTTTTCTGCAATGTGAAGCCGGACTGCGTGATCGAAAACCGCACGCTGTCAAATTTATATGAAGCGCCCCTTATGTTGGAGCAGTCCGGCTTTTCTTCTGTAGTTTGCAGAGAGCTTCATTTAGAGGCAAAGGAAGCCCGGCTTGAAGACTGGAAAAAAATGGTGGAACAGATAAAAAATCGTACCCGGGAAGTACATATCGGACTGGTCGGGAAATATGTAAAGCTTCATGACGCCTATCTGTCCGTAGTGGAAGCTTTAAATCATGCAGGCTATGCGCAGAATGCTTATATCCGTATTCATTGGATCGATTCAGAGAATATTACGAAAGAAAACGTAGCTCAGATTTTCCGGGGAATACACGGGATCATCGTTCCCGGCGGTTTTGGAAACAGAGGAATTGAAGGAATGATCACTGCAGCTGAATATGCCAGAAAGAATCGGATTCCTTATTTCGGGATCTGTCTTGGCATGCAGATTGCCGTCATTGAATATGCCAGGAATGAGGCTGGACTTCCGGAAGCACATTCCGGGGAATTTGATGAGCAGTGCAGGGACAAGGTTATTGATTTTATGCCGGGACAAAGTGATGATATTGATAAGGGAGGCACACTCCGACTTGGAAATTACCCTTGTGTGATTCAGCCGGGAACACAAATGGAGCATTGCTATCAGCGCTCGGTCATTCAAGAGCGCCATCGTCACCGCTACGAATTAAATAATCAGTACCGCGAACTGCTTACCGATGCAGGTCTGGTGATCAGCGGAACTTCCCCTGATGGCCGTTTGGCAGAAACCATCGAGCTTGCGGATCATCCGTTTTATATCGGAGTGCAGTTTCATCCGGAATTTACAAGCCGCCCCAACCGGCCGCATCCGCTGTTTCAAGGATTTATTTCAGCGGCTTTCCATGAAAATACGAAACAAGAGGAGTGAACAGATATGGCGATTCATGAAGAATGCGGCGTGTTCGGAATTTTAAGCAGAAAAAGAGAACGTCTTGGGAAACTGGTTTATTATGGACTCTATGCACTTCAGCACAGAGGGCAGGAAAGCTGCGGCATTGTTGTAAATGACGATGGCGTCTTTTCGTCGTATAAGGATTTGGGGCTTGTAAGCGAAGTATTTTCTGAGGATACTCTGGCACATCTTTCGGAAGGAAATATGGCGTGGGACATGTGCGGTACGGAACGACAGGAAGAAATAATCGAAAGAATTGTCAGCCTATAGAGGTGAACCATCAGAAAGGGAAAATGGCGCTGGCACATAATGGAAATTTAAGCAATGCGTTAGAGCTTCGTGATAAATTGGAATTATCAGGAGCAATTTTCCATACAACCAGCGATACAGAAACGATTGCGTATATGATTACAAGAGAAAGGCTTACTGCGCCTAGTATCGAGGAGGCGGTAAGCCGCGCCATGACTTCTTTGGAAGGAGCATATTCTCTTATATTAATGTCTTCTGCTAAAATGATCGCAGTGAGAGATCCGTATGGATTCCGTCCCCTTTGTTACGGGAAAATGCCGGACGGCTCCTATGTGATTGCCTCGGAAAGCTGCGCCCTGACATCTGTAGGCGCGGAACTGATCAGGGATCTTCTTCCGGGAGAGATCCTGGTATTTAGCGAAGAAGGCGTCGAGTCGCGCGGGAACACTGCGCACGCAGAAACAGAAGACCTGTATATTTGAATATATTTATTTTGCAAGACCGGACTCTGTCATTGATAAGATCTCTGTATCAGCAGCAAGAATTCAGGCTGGGAAACTATTAGCACAGACAAAACCGGTCAAGGCGGATATTGTAATCGGCGTTCCGGACAGCGGTCTGGACGCGGCGCTTGGATTTTCTGAAGTTTCAGGAATTCCTTATGGAATCGGACTTGTCAAGAACAAATACATTGGAAGAACTTTTATATCTCCCGGTCAAAAAGAACGGATCGATCTGGTGCGGATGAAGTTGAGTCCGATCCCATCGGTTATTCAGGGAAAACGAGTAGTTTTAATTGATGATTCCATTGTAAGAGGAACTACAAGCAGACAGCTTGTAAGTCTTTTAAGAGAGGCAGGCGCAAAAGAGATCCATCTAAGAATCTCTGCACCTCCGTTTCTGCATCCGTGTTATTATGGTACAGACATCGATTCGGAAGAAAATCTTATTGCATCCCACCATGGAGAAAAAGAGGTCGCCACGCTCATCGGGGCGGATTCACTTGGCTATCTTCCGTTGGAATGCCTTCATGAACTGACAGGAACGCATTCATATTGTGACGCTTGTTTTAGCGGGAAATACGCGACTGAAATTCCCACAGATGTCCGAAAGGACCGATTTGAACAAAAATTATCCGAGAGGTGAAACAAATGGAAAAATGGAATAAGAAGCTTCTTCTGGAAGACGGAAGTCAATTTTATGGCTATGGGTTTGGCAGTCAGGAAGAGAAAATAACGGAAATAGTATTTAATACGGCGCCGGTTGGGTATCAGGAGATCCTTTCTGATCCATCCTACACATATCAGACCGTTGTTATGGCATATCCGTTGATCGGAAATTACGGGATTGCAAAAGAAGACTTTGAGACAAAACAACCTTCCATCGGCGGGCTTGCCGTGAGAGATTATAATGATATTCCTTCCAATTTCCGCAGCGCCGCCACGCTGGACGAGGTGATGAAACAGTATCATATTCCCGGTATTTACGGCATTGATACGAGAAAACTGGTAAGAAAGATCCGGGATTTCGGAAGTTGTAAGGCGCTGCTTACAGATGCGCAGACATCGCCGGAAGAAGGATTGAAAAACTGGCAGGATTTGAGATTCCGAAAGATGCCGTAGAAAAGGTCAGTTCTAAAGAAATAAGATACTGTGCCGCCAAACAGGAAAATTATCTTGTGGCGGCCATTGATTGCGGAATAAAAGAAAATATTATACGAAGTTTAAATGCAAGAGGCTGCAGCGTCATGGTATATCCATGGAACACTTCTTATGAAGAAATTCAAAAACAAAACCCGGACGGCGTCTTTTTGTCTAATGGACCGGGCAATCCGAAGGATGTAAAGCCGGTTCTGGAACTGGTACGGAAAATAAGAGGAAACTTTCCATTATTTGGAATATGCCTTGGACATCAGATGATCGGGCTTGCCTATGGCGCGGGGACTTATAAGTTGAAATTCGGACACCGGGGAGGAAACCATCCGGTAAAAAACTTAAAAACCGGGAAAATAGAAATCACGTCCCAGAATCATTCTTATGCTGTAGATTATGCCAGTCTGAAAAATACCGATCTGGAGATGACCCATATCAATCTGCTGGATCATACAGTAGAAGGAATTGCCTGCAGAAAAGATCATGTTTTCAGCGTCCAGTATCATCCGGAAAGCGCTCCCGGACCTCAGGACAGCGGGTATTTGTTTGATCAATTTATACAGATGATGGAGGAAAACAAACATGGCAAAGCGAACTGATATAAAGAAAATACTGGTTATTGGTTCTGGTCCTATTGTAATCGGACAGGCAGCGGAATTTGATTATGCGGGAACACAGGCATGTCTTGCGCTGAAAGAAGAGGGGTATGAAGTAATCCTGTGCAATTCCAATCCGGCGACTATAATGACAGACCCTGCCATTGCAGATAAAGTTTATATGGAGCCTCTTACATTGGAATATATGGCAAAAATCGTCCGCCATGAGCGTCCGGACGCCATAGTACCCGGAATCGGAGGGCAGACAGGACTGAATCTTGCAATGCAGCTCGAGAAAAAAGGAGTTTTGAAAGAATGTCAGACAGAACTGCTTGGAACTGGAAGTGAAAGCATCCGGCAGGCAGAAGACAGAGAACTGTTTAAAGAATTGTGCGAAAAATTAGGAGAACCGGTACTGCCGTCCCTTGTCGCCAATACAGCAGAAGAAGCCCTTCAGGCGGCAAAGACCATCGGTTATCCGGTAGTTCTGCGTCCGGCTTTTACTCTGGGCGGAACCGGGGGAGGGTTTGCAGACGATGAACAGGAATTTCTGGGGCTTATTCATAATGCGCTTGCCTTGTCGCCGGTTCATCAGGTATTGGTTGAAAAAAGCATTAAAGGTTTTAAAGAAATTGAATATGAAGTCATTCGTGATTCTAATGATACGGCAATTACGGTGTGCAACATGGAAAATCTGGATCCGGTAGGAATCCATACAGGAGATTCGATCGTAGTCTGCCCATCCCAAACCTTGACGAATAAGGAATACCAGATGCTGCGAGACAGTGCGCTAAGGCTGATCCGGGCTCTTAGGGTGGAAGGGGGATGCAATGTACAGTTCGCACTGGATCCTCATTCTTTCCGGTACTACGTTATCGAAGTGAACCCACGTGTTTCCCGTTCTTCTGCACTGGCGTCAAAAGCAAGCGGATATCCCATTGCCAGAGTGTCTGCAAAAATCAGCGTAGGTATGACTCTGGACGAGATCCCCCTTGTAAACACCCCTGCTTCCTTTGAGCCTGCCTTAGATTATGTAGTAACGAAAATGCCTCGTTTTCCGTTTGATAAGTTTGCAGATGCCAATCAAAAGTTAGGCACGCAGATGAAAGCGACCGGAGAGGTGATGAGCATTGGACGAACATTTGAAGAAAGTCTGTTAAAGGCGATCCGTTCCCTGGAAACGGGAGTATTTCATCTATATATGGAGAAATTCGATGAAAAGACAAGGGAAGAGCTTCTTTCCTATATAAAAGCAGGAACGGACGACAGGATCTTTGCCGTTGCACAATTATTAAGACTTGGCTGCAATGTTCAGCAAATTGCTTTTGAAACAAAGATTGACGGCTTTTTCCTGGAAAAAATGAAGAAAATCATAGAAATGGAAAATATGTTAAAAGCAAATCCATGGAACAGGGACGTCCTGCATGAGGCAAAAAGAGGAGGATTTTCCGATCGCGCTGTGGCATGGCTCTGGAATACAGACGAAGATACTGTCTTTCGCATTAGAAAAGAAATGCATCTGTTCCCGGTTTATAAAATGATCGACACCTGCGCTTCTGAATTTGACAGTTATGTCCCTTATTTTTATTCTACTTACGAAGAAGAAAACGAATCGATAGCAGAGGACAGAAAAAAAATTCTGGTGCTTGGATCAGGTCCTATCCGAATCGGTCAGGGCGTAGAGTTTGATTATTCGACAGTTCATGCCGTAAAAACAATACGCAATGCCGGATATGAGGCCATTGTGATCAACAATAATCCGGAAACAGTTTCTACGGATTATACGACTTCCGATAAGCTGTATTTTGAACCTCTCTGTGTCGAAGACGTGATGAACGTAATTGAACTGGAGCGGCCGGATGGCGTAATCGCCTCGCTGGGAGGGCAGACTGCCGTGAATCTGGCAGAGCCTCTGGAATCCAGAGGCGTAACGATCATCGGAACAGACTGCGAGGCGATCGAAAAGGCAGAGAACAGGGAGTCCTTTGAGAAGCTTTTGGCCGCGCTTTCTATTCCGCAGCCCAAAGGTCAGGCTGTAACGAATATTGAAGATGGTGTAAAGGCGGCAGCTGCAATAGGCTATCCTGTGCTGGTACGTCCGAGCTTTGTATTAGGCGGAAGAGCCATGCAGATCGTGGCAAAAGAAGAACAACTGCGGCAATATCTGAAAACGGCGGTGGAGATCAATGAAGAAAAACCGGTATTAGTGGATCATTATATCAGAGGAAAAGAAGTGGAGATCGACGGAATCTGCGACGGTCAGGATGTATTTGTGCCCGGCATCATGGAACTGGTGGAGAGAACCGGCGTACATTCCGGCGATTCCATCAGTGTGTATCCGAGTTACAGCATTTCAGACCATGTAAAAGAAGTGATTCTGGATTATACAAGAAGATTAGGTCTTGGAATCGGAATCAGAGGATTGTTTAATATTCAGTTTATTGTGGATCAGGAGGAAAACGTGTATATTATAGAAGTAAATCCACGCTCATCCAGAACCGTTCCGTTTTTATCAAAAGCCACAGGTTATTCTCTGGCGGATATTGCGACAAGAGTGATTCTTGGCATCAGCCTGAAAGAGCAGGGCATCGACACATGTTATCCGGAAGAAAAGAGTTTCTGGTATGTAAAAGCGCCCGCGTTTTCTTTTGCTAAGTTAAATGGAATGGATGCGTATCTGTCCCCTGAGATGAAATCAACAGGAGAAGCCATAGGATACGATCGAAAATTTCCTCGAGCCATGTATAAAGCCTTAATCGCTTCCGGTGTGAAAATGCAGAACTACGGAACGGTCATGGTAACTCTGGCTGATGAAGATAAAGAAGAGGCGCTGCCTCTTATTCGACGGTTTTATGAAATGGGATTCAATATAGAGGCAACAGTCGGAACCGGAGAGTTTCTGAAAGCGCATGGGATTCGCACTCGTATCCGCAGAAAGCTAGTGAAAACAGCACCGAAATTCTGGAAGCGATAAGATCCGGCTATGTAAGCTATGTCATTAACACAAGAGCCATTTTATCCGGCGTTCATTATGAAGACGGACTGGCGATCAGAAGGACAGCCATCGAAAACAACGTAACGATGTTTACCTCTTTGGATACCGTAAAGGTACTTCTGGACGTGCTGGAAGAAATTACCATAGGTGTTTCGCCTCTTTACGCATAAAAACAAAAAAAGGAGAACTGCAGAATGATACCAAATATGAATTATCAAAATTTAAAAGAATCTTATTTGTTTTATAATATCGCCCAGAAAACAAAAGCTTATCTGGAAGCACATCCGGGAGCGCATCTCTATAGAATGGGAATTGGCGACGTTTCTCTGCCGCTTTGCGATGCCGTTATCCAAAAACTTCATGAGGCAGTAGAAGATCAGGCTCATAAAACAACCTTTCATGGATATATGCCGGAATGCGGAGATACGGAACTTCGGACAACCATTGCGGCATACTATCAAAAAAGAGGAGTAAAATTAAGCCATGAGGAAGTCTTTGTCTCCAGCGGGGCAAGTGATGAGCTGGGAGATATTTTGGATTTGTTCGGAAAAGAAAAGACAGTGCTGATCATGGAACCGGCTTATCCTGCTTATGTGGATGCGAACGTGATTGCCGGAAACACGATTATCCATATTCCGGCGGGAGAAGAGAACGGATTTGTTCCTGTGCCGGATCCGGACATTGCGGCAGACGTGATCTACATCTGCTCTCCGAATAATCCAACCGGCGCTGTATTTGACCGGGAGGCATTACAGGCATGGGTGGATTATGCCAACAAAATGAATGCCATCATCCTGTTTGATGCCGCATATGAGGCATTTATTGAAGAAGATGACATCCCCCACAGTATTTTTGAAATCCCGGAAGCGAGAACCTGTGCCATTGAAATTTGCTCTTTGTCTAAGACCGCGGGCTTTACAGGAACACGCTGCGGATATACAGTCATTCCAAAAGAACTGTTTCGCGGCGGAATGAGTCTGAACCAGATGTGGGTAAGAAACCGGACGACGAAAACAAACGGTGTATCTTATCTTATCCAAAAAGGAGCTTCGGCTGTATTTACGGAAGAAGGACAGCGGCAGATTCGGGAGGGGATTCAAATCTATAAAAAGAATGGAAGATGTCTGACGGAAGTACTGGATCGGCTCGGCATCTGGTACTGCGGAGGGAAAAACGCTCCTTATATTTGGATGAAATGCCCGAATGGAATGGGAAGCTGGGAGTTTTTTGATTACCTGCTTAATGAAATCCAGGTAGTGGGAACGCCCGGAGAAGGGTTTGGAGCGTGCGGCGAGGGATATTTCCGTTTCTCTACTTTCGGGTCGCCGGAAGATACGAAAGAGGCGGCTGGAAGGCTGGAACTGCTTCTTCAGAAACTGCTTTGATTTCGGGCCGTCATGAACCTGCCTGTAAGGGAGCGCGGTTTTAATCTTATAAATTTTACTTTGATTTAACAATGAAGCGCTAGTCGATTTTACATGTTTTTTATACAATGATATCACAGCGGTAAAATGTAATGTTGTGAAAATGAAGAAAAGATGATATGCCGTACATCCGGTATTTACAATGAGATGAGGAAATTTTGCCTAAAACGTAGGACGAGCGGACATCGGCTCTCTTTTCGGTCTTCATATCAAAGACTGAAGAGCTTGCGATGGAGCTGAAAAAAGATTATACTATTGCCATAGTTACATATAATATGCAGCAGGCAGTGCGCATGTCTGCCAATACGGCGTTTTTCCTTCTCGGAGAAGTGTGGAATGCAACAATACAGAAAAACTGTTTTCAATACCGTCAGATAAAAGAACGGAAGACTATATCACAGGGAGGTTTGGTTAAGCTATGCGTAACAGATTTGACAGACAGCTTCATTTATTGGACGAGCAGCTTACCCATATGGGCGAGTTGTGCGAGACTGCGATTGCAAAAGCAACGCAGGCATTGAAGGACGGAAGCATTGAACAGGCAAAAGTGATCATTGCCGAGGATGAGGAGATTGATCAGATTGAAAAAGATATTGAACGTCTCTGTCTGAAACTTCTCCTTCAGCAGCAGCCCGTGGCAAAGGATCTTGCAGGATTTCTGCGGCTCTGAAAATGATCACAGATATGGAACGTATCGGAGATCAGACATCGGATATTGCAGAGATCATTTTGTCGTCAAAAGGAGTTGCGGCTACAGATGAGATCCATGTAATCGGTACGATGGCATCTGAGGTGAGCAAGATGGTCCGCACCAGCGTCACGGCATATGTTGAGAAAGATTTAGAGCTTGCACGCAGCGTGATGAAGGCGGACGATGAGATCGATCAGTATTTCGAGGAAGTGCGGGATGAGATGATCGAGTTTATAAGAGAAGAAAAAGGCGAGAACGGGAAACGCATTTTTGATCTGATCATGGTGACAAAATATCTGGAACGTATCGGAGATCATGCGACGAATATTGCCGAATGGGTAGAATTTTCCATTACGGGAGTGCATAAGGATCATGCGATCATACATGCGGAATAATGAACAAAACAAGTAAAGGAGAACTGGAAGAATGATATATTGCGTGGAAGATGACGACAATATCAGAGAACTGGTCATATATACATTGGAGACAACGGGGCTTAAAGCCAGAGGGTTTGCGGATGGTTCGGCCTTTACGGAGGCTCTGGCGTTTGAAACGCCGGAGCTTATTTTGCTTGATATCATGCTTCCGGGAGAAGACGGTCTGGAGATATTAAAAAAATTAAAATGTTCGTCCAAGACGAAAAGTATTCCGGTGATTATGGTAACTGCAAAAGGATCGGAATATGATAAAGTGATCGGTCTGGATTCGGGAGCGGACGATTATGTGACAAAACCGTTTGGGATGATGGAGCTTGTTTCCCGCATCAAGGCGGTTCTTCGCAGAAGCAAAGGATCGCAGGAAAGGGAAAATCCGGAAATACAAGGAGTTCATATTGATGTGAAGAAACATGAAGTGACCGTAGATGGACGGACAGTACCTCTTACATTAAAAGAATTTGAACTGCTTGAAAAGCTGATGAGAAACGAAGGAATTGTTTTGACAAGAGATCAGTTGCTTACAGAAATATGGGGATATGATTTTGACGGAGAAACAAGAACTGTTGATGTACATATCAGGACGCTTAGACAAAAGCTGGGTGAAAAGGGAGAAATCATTCAGACAGTACGCGGAGTCGGGTATCGCATAGGAGGAAGCGCATGAGTATAAAGAAAAAAATCCAGCAAAGCATGACTGTGATTTTGACGGTAACTCTTGTGCTTGCTTATGTGATCCTTTCGGTTATCCTTTATAATCGGAATATGAATCTGCTTCAGACAGAAGTAAAACAGGAAGCGGCATATATTCGTGAAGCGATCAATTTGTCTGACAGCGATTATATGAAACAGATGGATAATGTTGTGGAAAGCACAAGGGTGACGCAGATCAAAGCAGACGGAACGGTTCTCTATGATTCACGCAGAGATGCAGACATCCTTAAAAACCACGGAAACCGAAAAGAAGTCAGAGAAGCTCTTTCTAAAGGAGAAGGGGCAGACGTAAGAAAGTCAGAAACGGTAGGGAAGGATATGTATTATTATGCTCTTCTTCTCAACGACGGAACGGTGCTGCGCGTATCCAAGTCGATTGATAATCTGGCAAGTACCGCAGTCAGTCTAATGCCGGTGATGGGAATTCTTGCCGTACTGACAATATTGTTCGCTTTCGCTTTGGCAAGATGGCAGACAAATCGATTGATCAAACCGATCAATGAACTTGATCTGGAACGTCCATTGGACAGTGATATTTATGAGGAATTAAGTCCTTTGCTGGAGGCGATGGACCGGCAGAACAGAGAAAAAGAAGCGGTTGCGAATATGAGGAAAGAGTTTTCCGCAAATGTATCTCACGAACTGAAAACGCCGCTTACGTCATTTCCGGCTATGCGGAAATCATGAAAACGGATTGGTCCGTCCGGAAGATATTTCCGGTTTTTCGGAACGCATCTACAAAGAGGCGCGCAGACTGATCACCCTGATCGAAGATATTATTAAATTATCAAAGCTTGATGAAGAATCTGTGGAATTGGAAAAAGAAGATGTGGATCTGTATGAACTGACGAGGGAGATTGTCAGTCGTCTTTCGCCGCAGGCGGCACAGAAAAATATTCGGATCGAACTTTCGGGAGAATCTGTTCATTATCATGGAATCCGGCAGATATTAGATGAAATGGTTTATAATGTCTGCGAAAATGCAGTAAAATATAACTATGAAAACGGAAAAGTTTCGGTTTGGGCGGGAAATACGTTGAATGGACCGAAAATCAGTGTGTCAGATACAGGTATAGGAATTCCGAAAGAACATCAGGAACGCATATTTGAGCGGTTTTACCGAGTCGATAAAAGTCATTCAAAAGAGCGCGGAGGAACGGGACTCGGACTTTCGATCGTCAAGCACGGAGCGCTTCTGCATGGGGCGAAGGTCAGTGTGGAAAGTGAAGAAGGAAGAGGAACGAAGATCAGTATGCAGTTTCCGCGAATTTGTCAGAAATAAATAGGAACACCGATAAAACATAAAGGGTCTGGTATCAGGCTCTTTTTTGTTCTCTTAAGAAGCTTGAAAAATCCATCAGAAAAAGTTTAATTAAAAGTTTGAAAAATTATAAGATTGTGCTATTATACATATAACAAATTCCGAAAGGAGAAAGATATGATCATAGAAGTTGATTTTAACAGTGATGAAGCGATTTATATTCAGCTTTGTAATCAGATCATCATGGGGATCGCTACATCGGTCATTCATGAAGGAGATTCACTTCCGTCGGTGCGGCGTCTTGCGGATACGATCGGCGTCAACATGCACACGGTAAACAAAGCATATAGTGTACTGAAGCGGGAAGGCTATATCAGTCTTGACAAGCGAAGAGGAGCTGTAATTTCTCTTGATATTGATAAGTTAGAGGAACTGCAGGTGATGAAAAGACAGCTTCAGATCGTTCTTGCAAGAGGCTGTTGTAAAAATATTTCGAGGCAGGAAGTGCATGAACTGGTAGATGAGATATTCGATGATTATGAATAATTTGTTTTAGCAGATTTGAAAGCAAAATAACCGACAGGAGGAACTTATGCATATTTCATATACAAAACAGGCGGCAAATGCAGTCAGATATGCTGCGAAGAAAGCAAAGGAGATGAAGCATCCTTACATAGGTACGGAACATCTGCTTCTCGGACTGCGGGAGGAGTTTTCGGGGGTTGCGGGACAGGTGCTTGCGCAAAACGGCGTTGAGACAGAAAAGATCATGCAGCTTATGGATGAACTGATCGCTCCCCGGGAGGAGATGCCCGCATCGCAGAAACCGAAAGAAAGTCCAAGGCTTCGCTATATCCTCGCGAACAGTGAGAAGGAAGCGCATCGTCTCCGTACAGCCGAGGTCGGAACGGAGCACTTGCTTTTGTCGATGATACGGGATGTGGACTGCGTCGCCGCAAGAATTTTGATCACGCTGAATATCAGCCTTCAAAAACTTTTAAAAGATATTTTAAATGCATCGGGAGTCGATCCGAAAGATTATCAGGATGAACTTCAGGACGAGTCGAGAGGAAGCGGCTCTGTGATCGAGCAGTATTGTACAGATATGACGGCTCGGGCAGAGGAGGGAAAACAAGATCCCGTTGTAGGCAGGGAAGAGGAGATGTATCGCCTTATGCAGGTGTTAAGCCGCAGGACGAAAAACAATCCCTGTCTGATCGGAGAGCCGGGAGTAGGAAAAACGGCGGTTGTGGAAGGTCTGGCGCAGCGTATCGCGGCAGGCGTTGTTCCGGAAAAAATGAAAGATAAGCGGATTTATACGCTTGATCTTCCGGGAATGATCGCAGGGTCTAAATACCGGGGTGAATTTGAAGAACGTATGAAAGGTCTGATCTCGGAAGTAGAGTCCAACGGAAATATTATTTTGTTTCTTGACGAGATCCACACAATGATCGGAGCGGGAGGAGCAGAAGGGGCGATCGATGCATCCGGCATCTTAAAACCGTCTCTTGCAAGAGGGGAACTTCAGTTGATCGGAGCGACGACGATCACGGAATACCGGAAATATATCGAGAAAGATGCGGCTCTGGAGCGGCGTTTTCAGCCGGTATCGGTAGAAGAACCTTCGAAAGAACAGTGTCTTGAGATATTGAAAGGGTTGAAAGGAAGATACGAATCGCATCATAAGGTGCTGATTAGAGACGAGGCGCTGGAAGCGGCAGTTTCGATGTCCGAGCGGTACATTACGGATCGTAACCTTCCCGATAAAGCAATAGATGTGCTTGACGAGTCATGTTCAAAAGTCAGTCTGAAAGGATATAAAGTACCGGAAAACCTGACGGCTTTGGATCTTCGCCTGAAAGAACTGGAAAAGCAAAAAGAAGAGAGTATTAAAAACGGTTGTTTTGAAGAGGCTTCGCTTTTACAGAAAGAGCAGGAGGAGGCAGAGAAAAAATCGGAGCAGCTAAAAAAACGTTTTCAGAAAAAACATCTTCTTCTCAGCCGGAAGTGACAGAAGAAGATATAGCGGAAGTTGTTTCCGCATGGACAAAGATCCCGGTTCAAAAACTTGCGGAAAGCGATACGGATCGTCTTAAGAAACTGGAAAGTGTCCTCCACCAGAGGGTCATCGGTCAGGAGGAAGCTGTGAAAGCAGTTGCCCGTGCGGTAAAGAGGGGGCGTGTAGGATTGAAAGACCCGAAACGCCCGATCGGTTCGTTTCTGTTTTTAGGACCTACAGGCGTCGGAAAAACAGAGTTGTCGAAAGCGCTTGCCGAAGCGATGTTCGGCAATGAAGAATCGATGATCCGTGTTGATATGTCCGAATATATGGAGAAACATTCCGTCTCTAAAATGATCGGATCTCCGCCGGGATATGTCGGACATGAAGAAGGCGGTCAGCTCAGCGATCAGGTGCGTACACATCCTTATTCGGTACTTTTGTTTGATGAGATCGAAAAGGCGCATCCCGATGTGTTTAATATTCTTTTGCAAGTATTGGACGACGGACATATTACGGACTCCAAAGGGCGGAAGATAGATTTTTCCAATACCGTTATCATTATGACATCAAACGCGGGAGCAAAAGCGATCATAGAACCTAAGAAGCTTGGATTTGCGGCAAAAGATGATCCTGCAGGCGATTATAAGCGTATGAAACAAAACGTGATGGATGAAGTAAAACAGATCTTTAGACCGGAGTTTTTAAACCGTATTGATGAGATCATCGTATTCCATGCTCTCGAGAAAACGCATATGAAAAAGATTGTTACGCTTATGTGCCGGGATTTTACAAAAAGGATCGAAGATCAGATGGATATCCGCCTGACTTTACGGGAGTCGGCAAAAGCGCTTATTGCGGAAAAAGGAACGGATGCAAAATATGGCGCAAGACCTCTTCGCCGCGCTCTGCAGACAGAATTGGAAGACAAACTTGCGGAAGCGATCCTGAACGGAGAAGTGAAGCGGGGAGACTGCATTGAGGCGGGAACTGTGAAAAAAGAGATTCGCTTCATTCGGAAAGAAGATCGTTTATAGGAGTAGAAAAATCAAATATTTTATATTATAATGGTACAAAGGTCAAAGGAATGCGAAAGACAATGATTTACACAAAACATATCCTGTGATCACATTGTGAAATACTTAGGAGGAAAATGAAGATGGCAGCAGTGAAGGAATTATTGCGCGCGGAGAATGACGGAAGTCTCAGTTTCGGAGACTACACTCTTTCGGAAAAAACGAAGAAAGATAATTATGAATTTGAAGGTGATATTTATAAAGTAAAAACCTTTTCGGAAATTACAAAACTTGAGAGGAACGGAATGTTCGTTTATGAATCTGTTCCGGGAAGCGCAGTGGAAGGTTTTAAAGAGACGGATTCAGAAGTTGCGTTTTCTGTTTCCGCAAAGGGAGACGTTCAGTTTACTTTGGAATTAGAGCCGGAATGTGAGTATGAAGTATTTATTGACGGCGAGTCCGCAGGAAAGATGCGTACGAATTTAAGTGGAAAACTCAGTGTCAGCGTGGAACTTTCAGAAGGACAGGAAGCGACAATGAGAGTTGTAAAATGTTAATATATTAACTGAAAAGTTTACAAATACTTAAATTGATTTCGGGGTGGATGCTATATCCACCCCGTTTGTCTGTAGGCAGATCTTATGCTGAGAGGCGTTTAGAATCTGTCTTTTAAGATGGATGTGTCAGATCTGATTGTTTAATGAGTGTTTGATTTTGAGAAGGAGAATGAATGGCAAAAGGAAAGAAAAGTGTGTTTTTCTGTCAGAATTGCGGACATGAAGAGGCAAAATGGCTCGGTCAGTGTCCGGGATGCGGGGAGTGGAATACATTTGTAGAGGAAAAGATCGGCAGCGGTGTGACGAAAGGCAGTACACAGGGAGCAAAAGCTGTTCGCGAGCTTGTCAGAGAAGCGAAAGTGATCCCGCTTAACGATGTAACGGCTGAAGATGACGTGCGGTGCGCTACAGGCATCAAAGAATTAGACCGCGTGCTCGGAGGAGGGATCGTTCCGGGATCGCTTGTGCTTGTCGGCGGCGATCCCGGTATCGGAAAGTCTACTTTGCTGCTTCAAGTGTGCAGGATTCTGGCCGATAAAAAGAAAGTTTTATACATTTCGGGAGAAGAATCGCAGACGCAGATCAAACTAAGGGCAAACCGTATGGGAAACTTTGCGGACGGATTGTTTCTTTTATGTGAGAAGAATCTGGAGATCATAAGAGGAATTCTTGAAAAAGAGCGTCCCGAACTTGTTGTCATTGACTCTATTCAGACGATGTACAGCGAAGAAGTTTCATCCGCTCCCGGAAGTGTGTCGCAAGTAAGAGAATCGACGAATGTATTTATGCAGCTTGCAAAAGGATTATGTATTCCGATTTTCATTGTCGGACATGTGACGAAAGAAGGAACGGTAGCAGGTCCGCGTGTCTTGGAACATATGGTTGATACAGTGCTTTATTTTGAAGGAGACAGACACGCTTCTTACAGAATTTTACGCGCTGTGAAGAATCGTTTCGGATCGACGAATGAGATCGGCGTGTTTGAGATGCGGCAGAGCGGACTTGAGGAAGTGGAAAATCCTTCGGAATATATGTTGAGCGGCAGACCGGAACAGTCTGCGGGATCGGTCGTTGCATGTTCTATGGAAGGAACTCGGCCTATTTTGATCGAGATACAGGCGCTTGTATGCAGGAGTAATTTCGGGATGCCGAGGCGTACGGCTGCCGGAACGGATTATAACAGAGTGAATCTTCTTATGGCAGTGTTGGAAAAACGTCTCGGAATGGCGCTGTCTAATTCGGATGCGTATGTCAATATCGCCGGAGGAATCAGAATGAACGAGCGGCGATCGATCTTGGTATTGTTATGGCGCTTGTTTCAAGTTACAGAAACCGCCCGGTTGATGAAAAGACGATCGTGTTCGGGGAAGTCGGACTAAGCGGAGAAGTCCGCGCGGTCAATATGCCCGAACAAAGAGTCGCAGAGGCGAAAAAGCTGGGATTCGAGACGTGTATTCTTCCGCAGGTGTGCATGAAAATGGTAAAAGATATCAAAGGAATTCGACTCATCGGGGTAAAAAGCGTAAACGAGGCGGTCGGGATGATATAAGCGCCTGTTCATGAGTAAACCGCTGACGTTAGCTGCGATAAGCACGCAGCGCGGTTTTAGGAATGGCGCGGGCTGAACTGTTATGGCCTGAATTTTTTTGAATGGAAAAAATATGCGGTTGTAAAAATAGTATAAGTAGAGTATAATAGCAGTAAGTTAAAAGAGAAATAACCTGAGATGTGCGAATAACCTTTGTTATTTTGAACCTACATTAGTTTAAACGGGATTCCTATATTTCTGTAATATGTCAGCCTCCGACAGCAGTGGACGACAGAAAAGCAGATGCGGTTGCCCACCTAGCCGTGGCTAGGACTCAAAATACAG
>ENA-OQAA01000159-OQAA01000159.1-human-gut-metagenome-genome-assembly--contig:-NODE-159-length-50290-cov-4.138728_pt1 | contig 50290 bp, 66 predicted proteins | sample MGYA00242489_ERZ504515 | MGnify/ENA primary metagenome ERZ504515 (study PRJEB26092, sample SAMD00036237) | human gut metagenome | host: Homo sapiens | study: EMG produced TPA metagenomics assembly of... | reverse complement strand
GTCAGAAGCACCGTTAAAGGAACGAAGCGAACGTGTTTGAGGCGAATGTCCGAGTTGAGCGTTAGTTCCTTTGCTTTAGGTGATTCTGACTCTCTTATGTGTTTCTTATGGTATGGAACCTGAACAAGAAGCCTTATTCTATTGTTTCCTTCAAGGCTGAGAGGCCGCTTCCCAGTTAATAAATTAAATCCCAAATTATTTTAAAAACATCCGCAACATCTTCCTCTTAAACTTATTATACCTTTGATACCGCACCGGAAGATCCATCCAGGTCTTTTTATCCACAATACTCCTGTAATGGGTAAACTCATCGAATCCGGCTTTCCCGTGATATCCACCCATTCCGCTTTCGCCGACACCACCGAACGGCATGGCACTGGTAGCAAGATGAATGATGGTATCGTTGATGCAGCCACCACCGAAGTGACAGCGGTCAAGGACTTTCTTCTGTGCAGCTTTATCTTCACTGAAAAAATACAGTGCCAGCGGATGCGGATGTGATTCCACGGTCTGAATGGCATCATCCAGTGATTCGTAAGTCAGGATCGGAAGGATTGGTCCGAAGATTTCCTCGCCCATGACAGCATCCTCCCATGTAACATTCTTCATCACAGTAGGTGCAATGCGTAAGATCTTGGCATCCGATTGTCCGCCGATCACTACTTTGGAAGAATCAATCAGCCCCTGCAGACGCTGGAAATGTTTCCGGTTGATGATCTTACCATAATTAGGATTCTCCAATGGATGTTTGCCGAACTGACGGCGAATCTCGGATTTGATTGCATCGGTCAACTGGTCACGGATCGCTTTATCACAGAGAATATAATCCGGTGCGACACAGGTCTGTCCGCAGTTTAAGTATTTACCAAAGACAATACGTCTTGCGGCAAGAGGAATTTTGGCCGTAGAGTCTACAATACATGGACTTTTACCGCCAAGTTCCAAAGTTACCGGTGTTAAATATTCGGCTGCATGTCTTAAGACTTCACGTCCGACTGTCTTTCCGCCGGTGAAGAAGATCTTATCAAAACGCTGGTTTAAAAGAGCCTGGTTCTCGGCACGTCCGCCGGTCACAACAGCGACATATTCATCCGAAAAGCATTCTTCGATGATCTCCTGCATCACACGGCTGGTAGATGGTGCATAAGCACTTGGCTTAACAACAGCGGTATTACCGGCGGCCAGTGCATCGATCAGTGGTTCCAGTGTCAGCAGGACCGGATAATTCCATGGACTCATAATGAGAACATTTCCGTATGGGGAAGGAGAGCGGAAGCTTTTGGCTGCAAACTGTGCCAGCGGTGTCGGAACGACCGTTTCTTTTGTCAGTTTTTTTATGTGCTTCAGCATCCAGCTAAGTTCTGAAAGTGTGAGTCCTATCTCACACATATAGCTTTCCGTCTCGCTTTTTCCAAGGTCGGCTTTTAAGGCAAGATTCAGATCCGGTTCGTGGCGGGTGATAGAATCTTTTAATTTCTGAAGTTGTTCTATTCGATAAGCTACAGGCAGAGTCTGGCCTGTCTGGAAAAATTTATGCTGCTTTTCCAGGATGTTCTGAATTTCTGTTTCTGTCATTTTCATTTACCTCCTGTACAAGATGATACATCTGTTCCAGTTTTGAAGGTCCCCATAAAACAGGTACCGGATAGAGAGGGTTCGCTTCTTTATCTGCATAACGGGACAGCTTCGGAATATCCTCATTGCGGATACCATCTAGTGTCTCAGGGATATTCATGGAAAGATTCATGTTTCGGATATGCCGGATGAATTCTCCGGCAGCAACTGCGTCAAGGTCCGAATCAGAGATGCCGGTAAGACGCGCAAGTCTGGCCAGCTTTTTGTGTGCGGCAGTTCCATACGCTTCCAGTATGACCGGAAGGAGTACAGAATTGGCAAGTCCATGAGGAATTCCGTAACATCCACCGAGACTGTGGGCTACGGCATGCACATATCCGACATAACTTTTTGTAAAGGCAGTTCCGGCAAGATAAGAGGCACGGAGCATATGATGTCTTGCAGTTTTGTCATTTCCATTATTATAAGCGTTTTGCAGATTGTCGAAGATCAGTTGGATGGCTTCGACAGCTGCGCTGCGTGTCTGTCTGGTAGTAGAGCGTCCGATATAAGCTCAATGGCATGGTCAGTGCGTCCATACCGGTAGTTGCCGTAAGCTGTGGCGGAAGTCCGTAAGTGACGGATGGCTCCAGTACCGCATAGTCTGGAATCAGATTAAAATCGTTGATTGCATATTTGTGATGCGTATCGGCATCGGTGATCACAGCTGCAAGAGTGGTCTCACTTCCGGTTCCGGCAGTTGTCGGAACTGCGATCAGGAGCGGAAGTCTGTGCCAGATCTTTAAGATGCCTTCCATCTTAGAAAGAGACTTATGCGGGTGGCAAGTCTTGCACCGACTGCTTTTGCACAGTCCATGGAAGAACCGCCGCCGAATGCAAGAAGTGCCTGACATTCATGGTCAAGATAAAGATCCTTCGCATCTTCTACGTTGGCAGAAGTTGGATTTGCAACTGTATCTTTATATATTGTACATGAAATCTGAGATTTTGAAAGCTGTTTTTCCAAAGGTTTTGTAAGTCCAAGCTTGTAGACACCTGGATCTGTGACGAGCAGGATGTGGGAAATGTGATGCTTTTTCAGTACGGCAGGGACATTTTTGAATCCATCGATTAATTCTGGTTCCCGGTAAGGAAGAAACGGAAGAGCAATTCTAAAACAAGTCTGAAAAATGCGACAGTATATTTTCTTAAAAGTATTCATGAGAAACCTCCATATAATATAAAAAATTGTGTGTTCAAAAGAATTGGAAAAATACAGTGTCATACTGCAAAATCCTGTGCTAGAATAAAACTGGGGGTAACACCCATGTCAAGAAAGAGAGTGAAAGATATGCAGAAAAAAGACGAATACTGCATCACTGCAGGTGAATTTGCAAAGATGTGCCAGACCACCAGAGATACACTCCGCTATTATGAGCGGCAGGGAATTTTAGTGCCGAAGAAGAATCCGGTCAACGGATATCATTATTATAGTTATGCACAGATCAGCTCCTATTATTTTATCCGAACATTCCGTGAACTGGACTGTTCGGTAGGAGATATTAAAGAATACCTGTTGGGCGGGGAAGAGGTAAGATTTGACGCTTTTGTGGATCAGCAGTATGACAGACTGCTCATGATGAGAAGAGAACTGGACCGGAAGATCCACACGATTGCCGGAACGAGGAAGATTCTAGATCAGATCCGGATCGCAGATGCAGGCAAACCGGTGATCAGAAAAGTGGAACATTCTTTATATCTGATGCTGACAGAAGTCCGGTCGTCACCGGCGACTTCGTCCGGGGAGATAGCAGAAGATATACGCAGACATCTGAAATGTTGTGAGATTCCGGATGTCCAGGCATTTCCAATGGGATCCGCAATTGGGAAAGAAGCATTTATGAAGGGAATATATTCGTATAAAAATGTGTTTAGTTTTGCGGATAAAAAGCAGAAAGTATATACAGAGATGAAGCCGGGGGAATATCTTGTGGCTGTATCGCGGGAAAGTGACGGAGATATCAGCAGAACTTACAGAAAGATGATGGAATTACTGCAGAAAGAGAAGAAAAAATGGAGTTCAGATATTTACATTCTCAGTATTGTAAATGTGATCGACCCAAACGAAGAACGGAAATATCTGAAATATATATTTGCAGCGGTCAGTGATTTATAGTATCATTTTCATCTTATCTTTCTCCATCTGCATCCAGTAATCTTTGCGCTCTTCAAATTCCTGAGAGATCCATTCCAGTGATTCATCCAGTCCTTCTCCGGTGAATGGAAAATCTTTCAAAGTCTTTACATCATCAGAAGTCTGTTCGAAGCACCATGGTTCCGGATACACCCATACGTGCAGAATGTCATTTTCTGCACGCATGAAGAAGCGCATGCCATGATGGGAACCGGAGAAAGGTTCTTTTTTTAATACTTTTGTATTGAGACCGATAACCTTGATCATAAGAAATCCTCCCTTGTTGTTCAGTCGGTATTCTCATCTTATCACAAAAAGAATGATTCATAAAGGCAGATTTCTAAAGGCAGATTCTTTTATTTCTGAGCCTCTTCTGCAAGTTTTTTGTAATAAAGAATCAAATCTGCAGCCTGCTGATAACTCAGATGAGTGGTGTCGATGGACAGGTTGTAGTATTTGGACTGTCCCCATTCTTCACCGGTGAATTCCTTGCGGAAAGTACTGCGTTTTTCATCAATTTCTTCAATCTTACGTTTGGCTTTTAAGCGGGAATTGATGTGGTCACGGGCCATGACTGCAGCAATCCGCTTGTCCATATCTGCATGGATGAATACACTGAAGGCATTGTCCTGTTCACGTGTAAGGTATCCGGCGCAGCGGCCAATGATGATGCACGGCTTCTCGGCGGCCAGTTCTTCTACGAGTTCAAAAGGAAATGGCTTCTTCTTAGGTCTGGAGTAGTTCATAGCGATGGAATACAGCAGACTGTTCATCGGCTGTTCTTCCAGATATTCTTCAACTTCCCCCTCAAATCCACGTTCTTTTGCAATTGCAATGAAACGTTCTTTATCATAGAATTCATACCCGGTACGTTTTGCAAGAATCTTTCCGATGGCATGTCCGCCGCTTCCATATTCACGTCCGATACAGATAATTGTTTTTTCCATAATCGTTAACCTCCATTTATCTGATTCATAATTCATTAATATAACTGATAGAAAATCGTTGCACCGATAACCGTCATAAGTCCCGAAACAGCGATAGAAAGACTGCTCATAGCACCTTCAATCTCTCCTATCTCCATAGCTTTGGCCGTTCCCATGGCATGGGAAGCCGTTCCGATGGCGAGACCTGTGGCGATCGGATGCCTGATCCCGCACAGCCGGCAGATCACATCACCGAACATATTTCCGATGATTCCGGTAATGATGATAGCTGCAACGGTGATCGTAACGATTCCACCAAGCTCCTCAGAGATTCCCATTCCGATCGCTGTCGTGATAGACTTCGGAAGCAGGGTTGCATAGATCTTCTTATCCAGATGGAATAACATCGAGAAGACCCATACACCGGCCAGACTGGTGAATACACCGGAGAGAATACCGGCAAGGATAGCTTTCATATTCTTTTTTAACAGTCCCATCTGCTGATGCAGCGGAATTGCAAGGCAGACGGTAGAAGGTGTCAGCAGATAGCTGAGTAACGAAGAACCATCTTCATATACTTCATATTTAATATTGGTAACTTTCAAAATAATAATCACAAATACAATTGAGATCAGCAGTGGATTGCAGAGCGCAAGCTTTGTCTTTTGTCTGAGAATGATACCGATCTCATATCCGATCAGGCTGATTGCCAGACAGAAAAATGCTGAATCCTGTAATAATTTACTCATGTTTTTTGTCCTCTTTCTTTAAGATAAACTGTGCAATACGTCCGCTTACGGCCATAACAAGGATGGTTGTAACGACGATAATAATACTGATCGGAATGATTACTGGCTTTAAAGCACCCCAGGAAACCATAAGTCCGACTCCGGCAGGGATAAAAAGCATTGGCATGATTTCAATCAGAAATCCTCCGGCTTCATTTACTGCACTGAGTGGAAGTATACCGGTCTGTAAACCGATCAGCATAAGAACGAGGCCGTAGATGCTGGCCGGAACCGGGAGCGGCAGTAATGCGTGCAACAGTTCTCCGACGAATGAGATCGCCAGGATGATCATAAATTGTCTTACAAACTTCATGTGTTCCTCCCTATATCTTGTGAATCATAAGATATCCACTTTACTTTGGTGAAATTATCCTACCAATTATACCACTTCTGAAATAATATGCACGGAAAATCTTAGCGAAAATTGTATAAAATATAATACGTGTGATATGGCGTAGGAATTTAAACGGCATAAATGAGAAATATTATCTGAACAGTCGGAGGTATTAAGAAAATCTTCATAATTTATAAGAGGAAGTCTTTATATTTTTATAGTAAAATGAATCCATATTCTGAAAAGTCTGAAAAACGACAGAGAGGAGGAGTATGAGGAAGGTAATTGAAGTCAGGAATCTATACAAGCTGTACCGTGTTGGTGATGAGTTTGTACGCGCACTGGATGGTGTGGATTTTGAGATATATGAAGGAGAGTTTTGTGCAATTGTCGGGACCTCCGGTTCTGGTAAATCTACACTTCTGAATATGCTGGCGGGGCTGGAAAAACCGACAAAGGGAGAGGTCATCATTGCGGGAAAGCATATTGAAAAGTTAAATGAAGAACAATTGGTGACATTCCGGCGGGATCATGTGGGATTCATCTTTCAGTCATTTCATCTGATGGGAACGTTGAATGCGGTGGAAAATGTAGCATTGCCGCTTAGCTTCCGCGGCGTTCCAAGAGATGTAAGAGTACGAAAAGCCAATGAGATGTTAGATCTGGTAAAACTTGGAAAGCATAAGAAGCATCTGCCGAATCAGATGTCGGGCGGACAGCAGCAGAGAGTGGGAGTTGCCAGGGCACTGGTAGTAGATCCGGATATTATATTTGCCGATGAGCCGACAGGAAATTTGGATTCCCATACATCGGAAGAAGTCATGGAACTGATGCAGCGGGTGGTCAGAGAGCAGAAGAAGACACTGGTCATGGTCACACATGATGATCATCTGGCAACTTATGCGGACAGGGTATTTCATATCCGGGACGGCAGGATCATTAAGATAGAAGATAACCGATGGAAAAAAGGAAAAGAAGAGGGAGGAAGACATGCAGAAACGAATACAGAAAGAGATAGGAAATAATTGCTTGAAAAGAATCATTGTTGCCTTTCTGGCAGTAATCATGGTGACAACTATGCTGCATCCACAGATGGTACAGGCAGCAACAGGCACAGAGAATGGAATTTTTATTGAATCGGAGAACAATGAAGCACCCGTATTTGAAGCAGGGAAAAAGAAAAAATGGAACTTTTTAATAACTAATAATTCTGGAAATGTGTTGAATAATGTTACAATAACGCCAGATTTGGGAGACAAGAATGAAGATTGGCCATTTAAAACCGAAAAACAAAGCTATCAGAAAAGTTTAGGAACGCTTGAAAAGGGACAACAACAAGAAGTTCCTTTTGAATTTATTCAAAGAGATGATGTTCCAACAAAAAGATATAGATTGAAATTTACAATATCTGCGGATGGGCAGGAAAAGACAGTAAAATGGTTTTATATGAATACCACAGCAAAGCCGGTACAGAAAGACACACAGGATAATAAAGACAACAAAGATACAGATGATGACAAGGATACAGGAAAAGGCAATGGAGCAGGCAGTAGTTCTGACACATCTTACCAGACACCGGATGCCGGCGGTTACAGTAACGGAGAAGCAGCTTACAGCGGAGGAGCCGGTGGAAGTACGGATGGAGGTGCAGCTTCGGGAAATGGTTCTGTTCCGCGTGTGATCGTAACCGGATTTACAACCGATCCGGCAGAAGTCCGTGCGGGCAGTAATTTCAAGTTAACGATCCATCTGAAAAATACATCCAAGATGAAAGTCAGCAATATGCTGTTCAATCTTTCAGCACCGACAGAAGGCAGCGATGAACAGACGACATCACCGGCATTCCTTCCATCATCCGGTGCAAGCTCCATCTATCTGGACAGCATTGCCCCGAATGGAACAGCCGATATCAGTATCGAACTGAATGCAAAATCAGATCTTCTTCAGAAGCCATACAGCATGGAACTTTCCATGAAATATGAAGATCCGAATGCTACGCAGGTAGAAGGATCGTCAAGTATCTCTATTCCGGTGAAGCAGGATGCAAGATTTGAAATCAGCGATTTTGAGATCAGTCCGCAGAGCGTTGCTGTCGGTGAAGAAGCAAATGTGATGTGTAGTCTTTATAATCTGGGACGGATCAAGCTCTATAATGTAAAAGCTACATTTGAAGGAAAGAATATCAAAAAGTCGGAAGTATTTATCGGAAATATAGAATCCGGTGCAACCGGTTCGATTGATGCCATGTTGGAAGGAAAGAAAATATCGAATGGTCCGGCGAAGGTAACGATGACACTTAGTTATGAAGATGAATCGGGAAACATTTCAACAACCACGAAAGATCTGAATCTGGAAGTGACAGAAAAAGTGGATGATGATGAGGCGGCAGCTTCCGATATGCCGGAGGAGACACAGAAAAGTTTTCCTGTAATTCCGGTTGTAATCGCAGCAGTGGTCATTGCAGTGGTGGCAGCAGTCGTAATACTTAAGAAGCGCAAAAAGAAACAGCTGGCAGAGATTGAAGAGGAGGAGTTATTGGATGAACTGGAACGATCTTCTGAGGATGAGCATCAATAGTCTGCGGAGAAGGAAACTCCGTACATTTCTGACGGTCCTTGGTGTGTTGATCGGTACAGCTTCGATTGTAGTGATGATCTCACTCGGACTTGGTATGCAGCAGTCCCTTTATAAGGAAGTGGAACAGTCGGGAGTCTGACCAGTATCACTGTGACCGGATCGAACAACAGTGACGGTATGACGACAGAAAGTAGGGGATCAGGACAGGAGACAGAAAAAAGGATAGATGACCAGTTGGTTGAAAAGATCAGTAAAATGGATCATGTGAAATTAGCTGCACCAATCTATGAGACTTCGGTGATCCTGCTGAAAGGCTCCTATATGGCGCAGGTCCAGTTGCAAGGAATGACACCGGAAGGCCTGAAATCCCTAAATATGGATCTTGGCGATGGAACGCTTCCAAAGACCGGAACAGGACATCTGGAGCTGATATTCGGAAATGGCGTGATCACTGATTTTTATGAAACAGGAAGCGGCAACGGATATTATGATACCGGGAAAGTCCCGAATATCAATCTGATGAAAGATTCTCTTTTCATGATCACGGATACAGAGAATTACAATAGTGACAGCAGCACAGCCTTTGGAGACAGTACAGACGGAACGACAGGTACAGGGAGCCAGTCAGATTCCGGAACCGGGAAGACAAAACCTGTTCAAAAGTATGTAGTAAGGGCAAGCGGTGTGATAAATGGCGGCCTGGATGACTATTCCAATAATTATGACAGTGTATTTTGTGACCTGGAGACTTTAAAGCAGTTATTGCGGAAAGAATATGCAGGCAAAGTCATTCCGGGACAGCCGAAGACCAAAGCTGGAAAGGCATTAAAAGGCTTCTATTATACGTCATTAAAAGTGAAAGCAGACGATATAGATCACGTGAATGAGGTCGCTGATGTAATCCGTAATATGGGATATAATGTTGAGACCAATGCGGAATATCTGGACAGTATGAAGAGTCAGTTCGCGATTGTACAGGCGGTGCTCGGAGGTATTGGTGCGGTGTCATTACTGGTAGCTGCAATCGGAATTGCAAATACGATGATGATGTCCATTTATGAACGGACAAAGGAAATCGGTGTGATGAAGGTACTTGGATGCAGTCTTAGGAATATCCGGGAAATGTTCCTGTTGGAAGCAGCGTTTATAGGTCTTCTCGGAGGAATTGCCGGAAATATTCTAAGCTTCGTAATGTCAGCAGCCATTAATATAATTGTTGGAAGCAGCGGTGCTATGTCGATGGGATCAGACAGCACGATATCTTATATTCCGTGGTGGCTTGTGCTGATGTCCATGGTATTTGCAGTGCTGGTCGGAGTGCTGGCGGGATATTTCCCGGCGAAACGGGCAATGAAGCTGAGTCCGCTTGCGGCGATCAGGAATGAATAAAACATAAGAAAGAAGTCAGGTAAGCCCTCAAAACGGTGGCCGCCTGACTTCTTTTTTGTTATTTATGCATAGTTTATTCTTCAATAATATGAATCTCCAGATAATCAAAATCAATGGAATCTACAAAATTATCCTGATAGAACCTTGTCTTGTCATGTCTTTTGAATTCATCAATATTATGATCCAGCCAGATTGGCTTGCTAAGATCGAATTCATAACAGATCGAGTCCAGAGCATTGAAGATCTTATGCGTTCTGGTGTCATCCGTCTCATCGCAGATTACGGTGTCGCGCAGCATATGATTGTCTTTAAATTCTTTTCCCCATAAACGGAACATATGAAGTCCTCCTGTTGTTCGTGTATATATTTGGATTTTCAGATTGGAAAATCTAAAGAATATTATAATTTGATATTCCAAGTATACAGGGAATCAAAAGTAAAGTAAAGATAGGATTTCATGGAAAAAACAGCAAGACAATAGTATAATAATGTATGTGTCAGACAATCAGAAAACAACAGATGAGGAGGAAGAGATACAATGAAAAGTTTAACGGATACATTTCAGTTGAGAAATAATAAAGTAGAAATTCCATGTATCGGATATGGAACATGGAAGACCCCGGATGGAGAGACTGCTTCAGCAAGTGTAAGAACTGCAATCGAACTGGGATACAGGCATATTGATACAGCGGCGGCATATGGAAATGAAACCAGTGTAGGAGAGGGAATCCGGGAAAGTGGTATTTCAAGGGAGCAGCTGTTTGTCACAAGCAAAGTATGGAATACGGAACGGGGTTATGAAAAGACACTTCATGCTTTTGAAAAAACATGTCAGGATCTGGGAACAGATTACCTGGATTTGTATCTGATACACTGGCCGGCTTCTGTGAATCAGTTTGAAAACTGGGAAGAGATAAATATTTCTACATGGAAAGCAATGATGGAACTTTATAAAGAAGGCAGGGTAAAAGCAATCGGAGTATCTAATTTTATGCCACATCATCTGAAGGCTCTGATGGAGACAGATATCATTCCAATGGTTGATCAAATTGAATTTCATCCGGGATGGATGCAGAAGGAAACTGTAAAATATTGTAAAGAAAATACAATACAGGTAGAAGCCTGGAGTCCGCTGGGAAACGGACGGGTATTAAATCATCCGAATTTACAGCAGATTGCACAGAAATACGGAAAAACAGTTGCACAGATCTGTATTCGCTGGTGTCTGCAGCATCAGGTGCTGCCATTATCGAAATCGGTAACACCGTCCCGGATAAAAGAAAATTCGGAAGTCTTTGATTTTTCATTATTACCGGAGGATATGGAACAGATAGACAAAATGGAGAACTTCGGTAACTCTGGTTCACATCCGGATAAGATTGATTTTTGACAGAAACAAAACAATTCTTGTTTTTTCGGTAGCCGTATGATACACTCGTGACATGTGACAAGACACATGTAAATGCAAACGATATATCTGAAAATCAGCAGTGCCAGACATAAAATAGCAGATATGGAAGGACGAGGAGAACGTTATATGGAAAAAGTAAAGAAAGTATTAGACCGCATCTTCATTGAAGGATTAAGCGCCATGGCGCACGGTCTGTTCGCAACACTGATCATCGGCACGATCATCCAGCAGATCGGAACATTCATGGGCGGAAATATCGGAGAGATGATCTTCATCGCAGGCAAGCTTGCGGCAGCCCTTACCGGAGCCGGTATTGGTGTGGCAGTAGCCTATAAGTTTAAGGAAGCACCGCTGGTAGTGGTGTCGGCAGCAACGGCCGGAATGGCAGGTGCATTTGCAAGCAGTATCCTGGCCGGAAAGGTATTCGTAGACGGAGCTATGGTATTTGCCGGACCGGGAGAGCCGCTGGGAGCGTTCATTGCTGCCTATGTGGGAATCTTCTTCGGACATATGGTATCCGGTAAGACGAAGGTGGATATTCTGGTGACACCGGTCGTGACGATCGGAAGTGGATGTCTGGTGGGATTTCTGATCGGACCTCCAATCTCGGGATTCATGAGCTGGCTTGGTTCACTGATCAACTGGGGAACAGAGCAGCAGCCGTTTTTGATGGGGATTATTGTATCGGTACTGATGGGAATGATCCTGACACTGCCGATCAGTTCGGCAGCACTTGGTGTGATCCTGAATCTGTCCGGTCTGGCAGCAGGAGCCGCAACAGTAGGATGCTGCTGTAATATGGTAGGATTTGCCGTGGCAAGTTACCGTGAGAACAAAGTCGGGGGACTTCTGGCACAGGGGATCGGCACTTCCATGTTACAGGTTCCGAATATTGTGAAGAAACCGGTAATCTGGCTTCCGGCAATTATATCGAGCGCAATTCTCGGACCGGTAGGAACAATGGTGCTTCATATGACGAATAATGCGACCGGTTCCGGTATGGGGACAGCAGGTCTGGTGGGACAGATCATGACGTGGCAGACGATGATCCAGACAGAGTCTGCACAGATGGTTCTGATCAAAATATTACTGATCCAGATCGTACTTCCGGCAGTCGTGACACTTGGTATTTCGGAATTCATGAGAAAGAAAGACTGGATCAAGACCGGAGATATGAAACTGGAATTTTAGAGAAACTACCTGTATTTACATTTTCGGTGTAAACGATTATAATGTCCTGTAGAATGAATGTGAGTTCAGATTTTACAGAGATATTTAGGAGAAAGCAGGTAGAAAGTTATGATGGGCACTGGAAGAATTCATATGTATTACGGAGATGGCAAGGGAAAGACAACAGCAGCAGTCGGACAGGCAGTCAGAGCCGCCGGAGCCGGACTTCAGGTGCTCTTCTTTCAGTTCCTGAAAGATAATTCTTCAAATGAGAGAAAGATTCTGGAATCTGTACCCGGGATCACCTGCCTTCCGGGGCGTGATCAGGTAAAGTTTGTAAGCCGGATGAACGGAGATGAGAAAGCGGAACTCCGCCATTATAATAATAAAGCGTTGGATGAGATCGTAAAGTTCTGTACGAATTTTGATGTGCTAGTGCTGGATGAATCGCTGTGTGCGATCCATCTGAATGTCTTAAGTGAAGAGAAGATCAGAAGTTTTCTGGAACATAAGCCGCGCGGACTGGAGATCATTATGACAGGGCATGAGGTATCGCAGGACCTTCTGGATCTGGCAGATTATGCGACGATGATGATGAAGGTAAAGCATCCGTATGACCGTAAGGTACAGGCGAGAGAAGGAATTGAATTTTAAAAAATGAGTGGAGAGAGGCTGTCTGAGGATAGCTTCTTTTTGTTTTACATATGTAGAATCTTTCTAAAATAAATGTGAAAAATAAGACATATTAGCAGTACTTATGGTATAATATTAACAGTGCTGGTTTAACTCTTCGTTAAGAGAGGAGAGAGAACATTTATATGGAAAATACGATGAAGAACTATGAAGATGTCGACAGTTGGAAGACGATCATGTTCCTGTATAATTCAGCGTTGAAAGAAGTGGGGACAAAGCTGGAAATACTGAATGATGAATTTCAACATGTGCATAAATACAACCCGATCGAACATATCAAGACAAGAATCAAGACACCGGAAAGTATTGTAAAGAAGTTACGCAGATATGGTTACGAGATATCGATTGAAAATATGGTAAAATATATCAATGATATTGCAGGGGTACGCCTGATCTGTTCCTTTACGTCAGATATTTACCGGCTGGCAGAGATGATCGGCAATCAGAGTGATCTGAAAGTATTGTCGATCAAAGACTATATTAAGAATCCAAAAGAAAGTGGATATAAGAGCTATCATATGCTGGTATCTGTACCGATATTTCTTTCTGACAGCGTTGTAGATACCAAGGTAGAGATTCAGATCCGTACGATCGCGATGGATTTCTGGGCAAGTTTGGAACATAAAATCTATTATAAATTCGAAGGAGATGCGCCGGAGTATATCAGCAGGGATCTGAGAGAATGTGCAGAGATGGTATCAACGCTGGATGAGAAGATGCTGTCTTTGAATGAAGCAATCAAAGAATGTCTGGAAAAACAGGAAGAGTTAAATATAAGTACAAAGACAAAAGAGACGAACAGGCAGGATCAACGGTTCTGCAGGGCCTGGATTAATATCTGGGCCTTTAATATAGAATTCATCTATAAGGGAATGGTTATATTAAGATTCTCTATTTGAAACCCGGAGCGGTTATTTATATAATGAGGAGTGAGAGAAAAGCTTGTAATATAAAGGAAGATCAAAGGAGCCGGGAAACATGTTTATAGATACACACATGCACGAAATGACCTGTTCAAAAGACAGTTTCTTAAAATTAGAACAGATGGTGGAAATTGCCAGGGAGAAAGGTCTTGGCGCAATCTGCATCACAGACCATGATGATATGGGACTGAAAGAATATGCGGAAGAATATGCGGAAAAAACCGGATTTCCGATCTTTGTCGGGATTGAGTTTTTTTCTTTGCAGGGAGACATCATCGCATTTGGAATTGAGGAATACCCGGATGAAAGGATTCCGGCCCAGGAGTTTATAGATCTTGTAAAGAGTCAGGGAGGCTTCTGCTTTGCGGCACATCCATTCCGGAATAATAACAGAGGTCTGGAAGAGAACTTAAGGACAGTAAGAGGTCTGGACGGTCTGGAAGTCCTGAATGGAAGTACTTCTGTAGCAGCGTGCCAGAAGGCAGCAAGATATGCACAGGAACTTGGACTTTGTACGATGGGATCCAGTGACTGTCATGTTCCGGAGAAAGTCGGCGTCTGTGCGACCTGGTTTCCAGAAGAAGTAAGGACAATGGAAGAGTTCCTGGAAGCTCTGAAAAAAGGTGGTATGAAACCAGCATATTATGAAGATGGTTCGTACCATATACTTGAGGTACAAGAGTATGGGAATGGCTATCCGGAGATAGGATTCTAAGGATAGACGTTTTCAGGCTTTTATATAATTTATATATTTACCTTTTCCATAAATAATGATAGAATATTTCTATATGTATTGATTGTGGGAATGGTGATGGAAAGGTGGAATCATTATGATTACAGTTAATGCTATGGGGGATAATTGTCCAATCCCGGTTATTAAGACCAAAAAGGCAATAGCTGCACTGACCGGACCGGAGACAATTGAAGTTCTGGTTGACAATGAGATCGCAGTGCAGAACGTAACAAAGATGGCATCAGGTTCAGGAGGAAAAGTTACTTCTGAGAAGCTTGGGGATGCCGAGTTTAAAGTTACGATTGAAATGGAAGGAGCACCGGCAGCAGACGAAGCAGAAGCAGTATGCGTACCGGATGCGAGAGACAATACAGTTGTTGTTGTATCATCTGACCGTATGGGATCTGGAAATGATGAATTAGGTAAAGTACTGATCAAAGGATTTATCTTTGCAGTGACACAGCTTGATACTCTGCCAAAGACAATGCTTTTCTATAATGGAGGAGCAACCTTGACAACAGAAGATTCGGATTCTCTGGAAGATCTGAAATCACTGGAAGCACAGGGAGTAGAGATCATGACATGTGGAACCTGTCTGGATTACTATGGTCTGAAAGACAAGCTTGCAGTTGGTACAGTTACGAATATGTACAGCATTGTGGAGACAATGGCAAAAGCAGGAAGAATCGTCAGACCATCATAAATTTACTTACATATCTGGATAAAAGCCGGATTCCTGAAGAAAGATGCAGGAGTTCCGGCTTTCTTATACTATCATGTATGTATAATGAATACAAAAATCCGGGCGTGTCAGAGAGATAAATGGATTGTCTCGGGAAAAAGGTATGAAAAACAGGAGGAGTAATAAGAATGAAATCAGATGTAAAATTAACGAGTTTAAGCAAAACCGCAGGTTGAGCGGCCAAGATTGGTCCGGAGACCCTTGCTCAGGTTCTGAGTAAGCTGCCAAAATTTGAGGATGACAATTTAATAGTAGGAATCGAGACTTCCGATGATGCTGCCATCTACAAAGTGACAGATGATATTGCGATGATTCAGACGGTTGATTTCTTTACTCCGATCGTAGATGATCCATATATGTTCGGACAGATCGCCGCGGCCAACTCGCTCAGTGATGTGTGGGCGATGGGAGGAGAGCCGGCAGTAGCATTGAACATTGTAGGTTTCCCGAACTGTCTGGATCCGGCGATCCTTGGCGATATTCTTGCGGGAGGTGCAGATAAGGTAAAAGAAGCAGGTGCGGTATTAGTCGGCGGTCATTCAGTACAGGATGATGAGCGAAATACGGTCTCTGCGTATCCGGATTTGTTCACCCGGATAAGATCTTTAAGAATTATGGCTGCAGACCTGGCGATATATTGATTCTTACAAAACAGATCGGAAGTGGTATCGTGAATACTGCGATCAAAGCAGAGATGGCATCGCCATCGGCAATCCGCGAGGCACAGACGGTTATGGCATCCTTGAATAAGATAGGCAAGCAGGTTGTAGAGAAGTATGATGTTTCCGCATGTACGGATATTACAGGTTTTGGACTGCTTGGACACTGTGTTGAGATGGCATCCGCAAGTGATGTGACATTTGAACTCAGCGTTACCGACATTGCATATCTTCAGGATGCATATGATTATGCGAAGATGGGACTGGTTCCGGCAGGTGCTATAAGAACAAGAGATATTCGATTGATAAGGTGGAAGTGGGATCGGTGAATGAGACATATTTAGATCTTCTTTATGATCCACAGACTTCCGGCGGACTTCTCATCAGTGTATCACCAAAAGAATATGAGAATATGATGAGAGATTTTAAAACATCAGGACTGGATACAACCGTTTCCGTAATCGGAACAGTTGCGCCAAAGAGTGATAAGCTGATCCGGTTATTCTAAAATTAATATTTGAAAAGAATGACAGAATGGAGAAGTATAATGAATAAGAATTTATTGTATCGGAGTATTCCGAAGGTGGATATTCTTCTGGCAGACGAAGGGATAAAAGTATTGATTGAGACATACAGCCGTGAAAGCGTCATGGAAGCGATCCACAGTGAGATGGAAAAACTCCGTGCATTTATCGGAGTGTGTGAAGAGGAAGAAAAAGCAAAGCAGCAGATTGCTCTTCTGAATGAAAATATCGCAAAAGCCGTATCTGCAATGCATACACCGAATATGAAGAAAGTGATCAATGGAACGGGAACCATCCTGCATACGAATCTTGGCCGTGCCCCGATAAGCTTCGGGCATATGATGAGGGCAGCTGAGATCGTCAGTGGATATTCGAACCTGGAATATAATCTGGAAGCAGGAAGAAGAGGAGAGCGGTATTCACATTTTGAAAAATTACTGTGTAAGTTAACCGGTGCAGAAGCTGCCATGGCGGTCAATAATAATGCATCTTCCGTGCTTTTGATCTTAAGTTCCCTGGCAAAAGGCGGGGAAGTGATTGTTTCCAGAGGGGAACTGATCGAGATCGGCGGAAAGTTCCGTATTCCGGATGTAATGGAACAGAGCGGTGCAAATCTTGTCGAAGTCGGAACGACGAACAAGACGCATTATGAAGATTACGAAGAGGCAATTACAGAAGAGACAAAGGCACTTCTGAAGGTGCACACCAGCAATTACCGGATTGTAGGATTTACAGAAAGTGTGGGAATTGACGAACTGGTACCGATCGCAAAGGAACATGGGATTCCGGTAGTAGAAGATCTTGGAAGCGGTGTGTTGATCAATTTGGAAAAATATGGACTGACGCATGAGCTACTGTACAGGAATCCATTGCACATGGTGCTGATGTGGTGTGTTTCAGTGGTGACAAACTGCTGGGCGGTCCACAGGCCGGAATCATCATCGGTAAGAAGAAATATATTGATATGATGAAGAAGAACCAGTTGACCCGTGCACTCCGTATTGATAAATTTACGGCGGCGGCACTGGAGATGGTTCTGATGGAGTATCTGTCAGAAGAGACAGCCGTACAGAATATTCCTGTTCTGCGGATGATCGCAATGCCGCTTGATGAGATTGAAAAAGAAGCGGGATATTTTGCCAGAATCTTACGCCGTACAGGAATGGATGCAAAGATACAGGTCGTGTCTTGTGAATCACAGATCGGTGGAGGATCCCTTCCGCTTGAAAGGATGGAAAGCCGCGCCGTATCCATCCAGCCAAATGGTATGAGTGTAGCTGAGATGGAAGAAAAGATGCGGCATCTGGAGATCCCGATCATTCCAAGAACAGTCAATGACAGTATCTGTCTGGATGTCAGAACGATCGAACGCAAGGATTATAAGATGATCGCATCAGAACTGACGGAATTACTTGGACAGAAAGAAAAAGAAGAACGGTAGGTGTGAAAGAAGGCTATGAAGAATATTATTATCGGAACGGCCGGACATATTGATCATGGTAAGACGACACTGATCAAAGCACTGACCGGAAGAAATACAGACCGCTGGGAAGAAGAACAGCGCAGAGGGATTACGATCGATCTGGGGTTTACTTATTTTGATCTGCCGGGCGGAGACCGTGCGGGGATCATCGATGTACCCGGACATGAGAAATTTATCAACAATATGGTTGCCGGAGTTGTCGGAATGGACCTGGTACTTCTGGTAATTGCAGCGGATGAAGGAATCATGCCGCAGACAAGAGAACACATGGATATTTTGAATCTTCTCGGAATTGAGAAGAGTATCATTGTGCTGAATAAATGTGATCTTGTGGATGAAGAATGGCTGGAGATGATGGAAGAAGATGTGCGGGAGGAGCTTTCCGGTACTTTTCTGGAACATGCACCTCTGATAAGGGTATCTGCAGTAACAGGTGAAGGACTTGGTGACCTGGTGAAAGAGATTGAGCATCAGACCAGAGATGAAGTCGTGCAGAAAGACATCCATACCATTCCGCGTCTGCCGATTGACAGAGTGTTCTCCCTGTCAGGATTCGGAACGATCATCACCGGAACCCTGGTATCCGGAACGATTACAAAAGAAGATACACTTCAGATGTATCCGGTCGGAACGGAATGTAAGATCCGGAGCATCCAGGTGCACGGGAAGATAAAAAAGAATGCTATGCCGGACAGCGTGTGGCGATCAATCTTTCAAATGTAAAGAAAAAAGAGATTAAAAGGGGATGTGTGCTGGCACCTCTGAACAGTATGAAGAATACAGATCTTCTTGATGTAAAGTTAAATGTGCTGGATTCATCCGTGAGAATCCTTACGAATCACACCCGGCTGCATTTCTTTACAGGAACCAGTGAAGTCCTGTGCCGTGCGGTACTTCTGGACAAAGAAGAGATCGGACCGGGGGAAAGCGGATATGTACAGCTCCGGATGGAGGAAGAAGTTGCTGTAAGACGTGGCGATAAATTTGTTGTACGTTTTTATTCTCCGATGGAAACCATTGGTGGCGGTGTCATTCTGGAGCCGAATCCGAAGATTAAAAGAAGATTCCAGCCGGAAGTGATCGAAGAACTGAAGCGGAAAGAAGAAGGGTCATCTGCGGATGTAATCGAAATGCATGTGAAGAGTCATGCAGATACGCTGATCACAGTCTCTGAACTTGCAAAATTGACGGCACTTTCACTCGAAGAGGTAGAACAGGATGTAAAAGAACTGGAAGGCAGGGAAGTGTATATGTATTTCCGATGAGGAAGATATATATGTATGGCACTGCGATTCGGCAAGAGAGGCAGAACGCATTTTGCTGAAAGCTCTGGGAGAATACGAAGAGAAGTATCCATACCGCTATGGAATCAAGAAAGCACAGGTACAGACGACGTATTTTAAAAAGGTAAAACCGAATGTATATGACAGAATTCTGACGCTTCTGGAAGAACAGGGAAGTTTGAAGAGAGTGGATGAATTTTTGAGTACTCCGGGATATGAAGTGAGAAAAGATAAGATCTATGACAGGGTATCGAAGATTATGTTGGACACATTTAAGAAGGCCGGGTTTGACTTTGCAAGATATTCCGAGATCACATGTAAAGATGTACCGCAGGAGATTATGGATGATATCCTGAATATCTTATTAGAAGAAAAGCAGATTGTAAAAATAAATGATGAAATGTATACACTGACTTCTTATATGGAGACTGCGAAAGAGAAGATCAGAGAACATCTGAAAGAAGATCCCCTGATCACGATCGCACAGGTGAGGGATATGTTTGCGACAAGCAGAAAGAGTGCAAAACCGATCCTGGAATACATGGACAGTATCAAGGTAACGAAGAAGACAGGAGCAGAGAGCGAAAGGGTGGCATACTAATGAATCTGAAACAATTAGAAGCTTTCGTTCAGGTAGCAGAGGGAGGCAGTTTTTCAAAGGCAGCAAAGCAGCTGTTCCTGACACAGCCAACCATCAGTGCACATATTTCGTCACTGGAGAAAGAACTGAATGCAAGGCTTTTTTGTAAGAAACACAAAAGAAGTAAAATTATCGGACGATGGAAAGGATCTGTACCGTTATGCGAGACAGATGATCGATCTGCAGAAAAAAATAGAAGAACGATTTGAAACAGGAAAAGAAGAGAGCAAGCATCTGATCACGATTGCAGCATCTACGATTCCGGCACAGTATCTTCTTCCGAAAATTCTGATGAAATTCAATGAACGGTATCCGAAAGAACAGGTTAAACTTCTGGAGACAGACAGCAGTCAGGTGGTTACACAGATTATTGATCATATGGTAGATGTCGGATTTACCGGTACGATTCTGGAGAAGAAACACTGTAAATATATCCCATTTTATAAAGATGAACTGGTTGTGATCACACCGAATACGGAGAAATATCAAAAGCTGTTGGAAGATATGCCGGATGATATCAGCTGGATTGGCGGGGAACATCTGATCATGCGTGAGGAAGGTTCCGGTACAAGAAAAGAAGCAGGAAAACAGCTCCGTGCGGCAGGAATCAATTTGGATAAGCTTAAGATTATCGCCAGTATCGAGAATCAGGAAACCATAAAAAAATCAGTCAAACAGGGAATGGGGATCTCTGTGATATCCAGGCTTGCGGCAGAAGATGAAGTGAAATATGGAGATCTTCTGGCATTCTCAATCCCAAAGGCAGATCAGGGACGGGATATCAACCTGGTATATAATAAGAATTATCAGATGTCAAAAAGTACCGAACGCTTTGTAAAGATAGTAAAAGAAATATACGGAATTGAAGAGTAACCGATAATACGATTGATAACATGAACCCACTGTAATGATAGAAAAAATCTATTAATACGGTGGTTCATACAATGTTTCGATTAGACGAAAAGAGGAAAATGGACTATACTGAAAGCATATGAATAATGTACAAATTTGTTCGGAAATAAATGAGTATTGTATAAACGGGGTGTTTTTATAATAATACTTGAATCGTATGCGGGGAAGATATTAGGAGGAATCAAGTATGATATATATGGATAATGCTGCGACGACAATGCATAAGCCACAGGAAGTGATCGATGCGGTAGTAAACGCTATGAACTCAATGGGCAATGCCGGTCGCGGTGCAAGTGAGGCGGCACTCAGTGCATCCAGAGTTATCTATGATACAAGAGACAGACTGGCGGAATTGTTTGGGGCAGAAGATGCAAGACGGATTGCATTTACTTCGAATTCGACAGAGAGTCTGAATATTGCAATAAAGGGAAGCCTGAATCCGGGAGATCATGTGATCACAACTGTTTTGGAACATAATTCAGTGCTTCGTCCTTTATATGAGATGGAGAAAAATGGAGTAGAACTTTCCATTATAAGGTGTGATGAGAAGGGAATGCCTGACATTAGTCAGATGGAAGCTTCGATAAAAGAAAATACGAAGATGATCATTTGTACAAATGGATCGAATCTTACAGGAAATTATGTAGATGTATCAGTCATAGGGAAGATGGCGCATGCACATGGACTGATGTTTGTGGTAGACGCATCTCAGACAGCAGGGGTTTTCCCGATTAATGTGCAGGAGATGAATATTGATATTCTGTGTTTTACCGGACATAAAGGACTGCTTGCACCACAGGGAACAGGTGGAATATATGTAAAAGAAGGAATAGAGTTAAGACCGCTGAAGACAGGCGGAAGCGGAATCCAGACATACAGTAAGGAACATCCGGTACAGATGCCGACAGCTTTGGAAGCAGGAACATTGAATGGGCATGGCATTGCGGGACTGCATGCGGCTCTTGGGTATCTGAAAAAAGAAGGAATAGACAATATCCGCAGAAAAGAGCAGGAACTGATGTGGAGATTTTATAACGGGGTAAAAGATATCCCGGGCGTAAGATTTATGGGGATTACAGTCAGAAAGAACGCTGTGCGATCGTAACTTTGAACATCGGTGATTATGATTCTTCAGAAGTGAGTGATGAGCTTCTTATGGAATATAACATTTCTACCAGATCAGGAGGACATTGTGCACCGCTTATGCATAAAGCACTCGGAACGGTAGAGCAGGGAGCTGTGAGATTCAGTTTCTCGCATTACAACACGGAGGAAGAAGTGGATGCAGCGGTAAGAGCGATCCACGAACTGGCAGAAGAACCGTAAGTATGTATGAAAAATGATATAAATTCATAAAAAAGTATGTCAGGCATAAGTTATGGGGAAATGCAAAAATGAGAGTGTAGGAGGAAATACGAATGAATTTATCAGATTCAAAGAAAAAACTGGCGCTGGCCGGTGTTGTATGTGGTATTGTAGCGGCATGCCTCGCAGCACTTGGGAATCCGGCAAACATGGCATTCTGTATTGCATGCTTTATCCGCGATACGGCAGGAGCAATGGGAATGCATCAGGCGGAAGTGGTACAGTATGCAAGACCTGAGATCATCGGACTTGTACTGGGAGCATTTATCATTTCTGTGGCAACAAAAGAATATCGCTCAACAGCAGGATCATCTCCGATGATTCGTTTTGTACTTGGTGTAATCATTATGATCGGTGCACTGGTATTCCTTGGATGTCCGCTCCGTATGGTGATCCGTATGTCAGCAGGTGATCTGAATGCATGGGTTGCATTTGTTGGCTTTATTCTTGGAGTTGGAACAGGAGTGTTTGCATTAAAGAATGGTTTCAGCCTTGGAAGAGCGCATATTACAAATAAGTCAAGTGGAGCAGTGCTTCCGGCGGTCGTTGTTGGAATTCTTATCCTTGCCACATGTACAACGCTTTTTAAAGCAAGCCAGGCAGGACCGGGAAGCATGCATGCACCAATCATCGCATCTTTAGTAGGTGGACTTGTATTCGGTGCATTTGCACAGAAGTCAAGAATGTGTTTTGCGGGTAGTATCAGAGATATCATCCTGATGAAGAACTTCGATCTGATCAGCGTGATTGCAGGTTTATTTGTTGTTATGCTGGTGTTCAATATTGCGACAGGACGTTTCGTGGTAGGATTCAATACACCGGGAGTCATTGCACATTCGGAACATTTGTGGAATATCCTGGGAATGTACACTGTGGGATTTGCAGCAGTTCTTGCAGGTGGATGCCCGCTTCGTCAGCTGATCCTTGCAGGGCAGGGCTCTTCGGATTCGGCTGTAACGGTTGTCGGAATGTTTGTCGGATCTGCAATCTGCCATAATTTTGGACTTGCAGCAAGTGGAACAGCTCTGAATCCAGAGACGAAAGAAGTGGTAGCAGGTGCGGTACCGGTAAATGGGAAAGTGGCATGTATCATCTGTATTGTGATCTGCTTCATTATAGCATTTACAAATAAGAGAGAAGAAGCAAAATAAGATTGAAATATGTGTAAATACATAGTATTCTAGGAAAGAAGGAATTAAATTATGAAAGAAGTAGATGCAAGAGGTCTTTCTTGCCCGGAACCTTTGATGCTGACAGCAGAGGCATTAAAAGGAGCAGCAGGACCTGTGAAAATTCTTGTCACAGAGCCGCATCAGATGATGAATGTTGAGAAATTTGCCAAAGATAAAGGTAAAAAGCCAACATCTGTGCAGAAAGACGGTTACTACGAAGTGGTGATTGAGTAAACATGAGAAAAAAAGTAATGAAACTTGTTGTAACATTCCATACAACATCGGATGCAATGGCGATGGAAAAGATATGCAAGGAAAGAAGTGTGCCGGGAAGACTGATTCCGGTTCCGAGAGTAATCTCAGCGGGTTGTGGACTTTCCTGGTGTGCAGACCTGACAGACAGGGAACAGATTCTTGATGTGATGAAAGATGTCGGAATCGAACAGGAAGATGTTCATGAATGTCTGGTGTAGTAAAAGGCGATGCCAACAGAAGATACGAAATCTTCTGTTGGCATCGCCTTTTTGATATTAAATTCCTTCTACAAATGTGTCCAGTACATGAGGCAATAGTTTGTCAGAACGTTCAGTCAGTGAGAATTTACCTTTAAACAATGCCCAGTCATATAAAAGAGCCCGCTCGTACATGGCATAGATATCCATGAGTTCAGCGGCGGTGCTTGTACTTTTGAATTCTCCTTTGGCAAGCCCTTCTTCCATAATTTCTGTAAGCCATTTGAAATAGATCCGTTTCTTGTCGGAAAGGGATTTCTTGTCTTTGGTGATCAATTGCGAAGAATAAAGGTATGCAAGCAAATGGATATCCACGCTGGTCTCGATCATGTAGAATAATTCGTGATTCAAAAATAATAGTTTATCATAACTGGAAAGATTCGGATCAATCACGGCGGCAAGGTCTTCGTATTTCTGGTCAAAAAGATAGGAAAGAGAGTTTAAAAGTGCTTCTTTTCCTTTAAAATAATGGTAAAATGTGCCTTTTGATGTTTTAGCGGCATTGATAATATCTTCTACAGTGGTCTGTTCATAACCGTTTTTGTAGAAAAGATTCCAGGCTGCTTTGACAATACGGCTTTTTGTGGATCTGCGTTTACGTGGCATTCGGATCATTCCTTTCTCTTGGTATTTAACTAATAGGAGAACACGCCCGGATAATAGTTCTCTGAACATGAAAACGCTGTCTAAGTAAAAAAATAGAAGCGGATCATATGAATCCGCTTCTATCATCATATATGATAATGCAATCTAATTCAACCCCGAATATGCATTAACCTACAAGAAAACCATATTTTAATGGATCTGTAGAGTCGATTAAGTAAGTAGCAACACCTGTAAGATATGCACTTCCTGTGATCATAGGGATTACAGCATCGTAATCACCGATCTTAGTTTCTTCTTTGATCACACCTTTGAAGCGTGTTCCCATGAAACTTTCGTAAATAAATTCTTCACCAATTCCAAGTTCGCCCCATCCGTGAAGAGTAGCGAGTTTGGCACTTGTACCTGTTCCGCAAGGTGAACGGTCAGCCTGAGCATCTCCGAATACAACAACGTTTCTCATTGTAGCCTGATCCGGATTCGGTGTTGGTCCGTAGAATTCAACCAGGTCAACTTCTGTGATGTCCAGAGTTGGATGCTGAATCTTAACTTCAGCATTGATCTTATCACGCATCTTCATTCCCAGTTCTGTATAAGCAGGAACTGTCTGGGCATTGATCTCACCGATATCAAGCTTTGTGCTATCAACCAGTGCGAAGAAGCTTCCGCCGAATGAAATCGTATAAGGAATATCTACTCCATCAATGTTAACGGTTAAGTTGTCCTTATAAATGAATGCAGGAACGTTTGTAAGTGTAACACCTGTTACTTTTCCGTTTTCTACATTAGCAGTAGTGCGGATGATTCCGGCAGGAGCATCCAGTACTACGTGGTTCTCTCCTTCGTGGCATTCAACAAGACCTGCTTCAAGGGCTACTGTAACAGCTCCGATCGTACAGTGTCCGCACATGTTCAGGTATCCGCCTGTATCCATGAAGATTACCCCAAGATCTGCTTCTTCGTGGATCGGCTCACAAAGGAAAGCACCGAACATATCGTGATGTCCTCTCGGCTCCAGCATTAATGCTGTACGAACGTGGTCGTATTTTTCCTCCATCCATTTTTTCTTTTCGATCATTGTGCTGCCTTCTGGCTCAGGGAATCCTCCGATGACCATACGACAGAACTCACCGGCTGTATGAGCATCTACAACCTGAAGTGCCTCTTCAAACCGGTCGAAGTTAACTTTTGCTTCTAACTTCATAATCCTTACCTCCTTATGATTTTCTTATAGAAACAATCTATAAGTTTTTATAAAAACACATTGAAAACATCTATATTTTCGTAGTGCCTTTTTCTATGGGTAAAAAATAAAAATATAAAATTAACAAATATTACGATATAAAATTAACAAATAGACCATGTTCTAGTATCGTGTTCAATCTGTTGATTTCATTATGTACGAAATCCCTTGAAAAGTCAATGATTTTTTGGTATTATAAAAATAAATAAAAGTGTTGAAAAATAAGGACAAATGTGATATGGTTAATAAGCACATGGGGGTAGTTGGGTAACTGGTGTGCCTCCTAGTCTTCAAACTAGTGTGGGGCGTTAGGAGCGTCCCGGGTGGGTTCGGATTCCCACATGCCTCCGCCAAAAAACAAGCAATTCTGTTAAAAAATGGCGAAGATGAATTTATAGAATTTATCTATAATGAAAAAATGTGAATAAGTAAACGAACTGTATAGTTTCGTTTTGACTTAGATAAAATATTTAAAAAGGAGAAGTGTGTCATGGGAAATGTACAGATGTTATTACGTCAGCATGTTGGCGCTCCTTGTGCACCATGTGTAGAAGTTGGTGCTGAGGTGAAAAAAGGTACTCTCATTGCTACACCAACAGGCCTGGGAGCTAACATTTTTTCAAGCGTGTATGGAAAAGTAACAGAGATTACAGAAGACCGCATCATCATCGAGCCGGCCGCTGAACAGCCGGATGAATTCGTTCCTGTTACCGAATCAGTAGAAGGTATCACAGATGAGTCATCAAAGCTTGATCTGGTGAAAGCAGCCGGAATCGTAGGAATGGGAGGAGCCGGATTCCCGACAGGAGTAAAACTTAATATTAATTTAGAAGAAACTCCAATGGGAGAGCTTGATCCTGAGATCAACCCGGAACTTCCGAAAGACTTCACACTGGATTGTGGATACATCCTTGTTAATGCGGCAGAATGCGAACCGGGACTGGAACATAACACAAGACAGATTGAGGAACAGAGCGATAAGTTAATCCGTGGTATTAAATATAGTATGGAGATTACTCACGCTAAGAAAGCAATCATTGCTATCAAAAAGAAACATCACAAAGCAATCAAGGTGTTACAGAAAGCTCTTGAAAACGAGCCTGATATCAAGATGCACCTGATGGCTGATATCTACCGATGGGTGAGGAACGTGCAGTAGTAAGAGAATGTCTTGGGGTATTACTCACAACTACACAGCTTCCATCAGCAGCAAGATCCGTTGTTGTCAACGTAGAGACAGTCTGTAAGATTGCAGAAGCAGTTGATGAAAAGAAACCTTGTATCAGCAAGAACATGACAGTCCGTGGTAAATTAAACGGTGGAAATGAAGCACATGTATTCTTCGATGTACCGGTAGGTGTAAGCGTTGGAGAGATGATCGAAAAAGCCGGCGGAATCGACGGAAAATATGGAGAGATCATCATGGGTGGAGCTTTCACAGGAAAGTCTACTACATTAGATGCACCAACAACCAAGACAACAGGAGCAATCCTTGTAACAGTCGAGTTCCCGGATCTCCACGGAGCAACAATGGGAATTCTTGTATGTGCCTGCGGCGGAAGCGAAGAGCGTATGCGTGAGATCGCTTCTAAGATGAATGCCAAAGTAGTATCTATGTGCAAATGTAAACAGGCAATTGAAAATAAACCGGGAGCACCGCTGAAGTGCTTAAGACCTGGTAACTGTCCTGGACAGGTTAAGAACAATATGCAGTTTAAGAAAGATAAATGTGAATACATTCTGATCGGTAACTGCTCAGACTGTTCAAATACTGTAATGGCGTCAGGACCGAAGATGGGACTGAAAGTATTCCATCAGACAGACCACGTTATGAGAACAGTTGGACATCCGCTGTACAGAAGTCTGAAGGTTTCAAAAGAAGTAAGTCAGGATATTGATTTTTAATCACTATCCGAAGTGACACAATATTATCAAAATTATATTATGGTATTACTGTTGCGTACAATGAGGTAGAAGACCCCCGATTCTTTTGCCCGCCAGAAGTAATTGAGAGGTTCTTCTGAATGTTGTATGTAACTGTATATATATTAAAATTACAATATCCCGTAAGGGACAATGTACCGAAACAAAACAAGGAGGGAAAACAATATGTCAATCACAGCTGAAACAGCAAAAGCACATGCTCATGATCCTGCAGTACTGTGCTGTAGAGCAGAAGCTGGTATCACAATTGAACCGGCGAACCTCGAAGATCCAGCAATCTTTGATGATCTGGTAGATTCAGGATTATTAAACCTGGACGGATGCCTTACTATTGAAGAAGTACTGGGTGCAAAACTTACAAAAACATGTGATTCTCTTTGCCCGTTAACAAATGATGTTCTGGATGGTGTAAAAGCACCTACAACTCCAGCAGAAGAAAAGGCAGAGGAAGAAGCTCCGGCAGAGGAAGCTGCACCGGCAGCACCAGTTGCAACAGCAGCAACAGTAGCTGGAGGAACACTCAAGATCCATATCGGAGAAGGAAAAGATATCAATCTTGAAATTCCGGTTGGAGCTCTTGGAGCAACAGGAGAAGCAGTAGCAGAAGTACCTGCAGCAGCAGTAGCAGCTACAGCAACAGCAGAAGCACCTGTTGAAGAAGCAAAAGTAGTAGGAACATTAACAAGAAGACACATTAAGATCACAGAGGTTAAGAGAGGACCAGAGACAAAGATCGAAGGAACAACTCTTTACATCCGTGAAGGAATTGAAGCAGAAGTAATTGCTGATCAGGAACTGGTTAAAGATTTCCATCTTGAAATCATCACTCCTGACAAATACCACACATACTCAGAGACAATCATGGATGTTCAGCCAGTCGCTACAAAAGAAGGCGATGCAATCCTTGGTGAAGGTGCAACAAGAGTACTTGACGGCGTTGTTATGATGCTGACAGGAACAGATGAAGGCGGAGTTCAGATTGGTGAGTTCGGTTCTTCAGAAGGATACCTTGACGAGAACATCATGTGGGGACGTCCTGGATGCCCGGATAAGGGAGAAATCTTTATCAAAGGTAACATCGTAGTTCAGGAAAAGACTAACATGGAACGTCGTGGACCTATGGCTGCACATACAGCATTCGATATCATTACTCAGGAAATCCGTGAAGTAATGAAAGAATTAGATGACAGCTTCATTGTTGAAGACGAAGAACTGAAATCTATCCGTCGTCCAGGTAAGAAGAAAGTCGTAATCGTAAAAGAGATCATGGGACAGGGAGCTATGCATGATAACTTCATCCTTCCTGTAGAACCAGTTGGTATCCTTGGCGCAAGAGCTAACGTAGACTTAGGAAACGTACCTGTATGCGTATCTCCACTTGAGGTACTTGATGGATGTATCCATGCATTAACATGTATCGGACCTGCATCTAAAGAGATGTCAAGACATTACTGGAGAGAGCCACTTGTACTTGAAGCTTTACATGATGAAGAAGTTGACCTTTGCGGAGTTGTATTCGTAGGATCACCTCAGATCAATGCTGAGAAGTACTATGTATCTCGTCGTGTAGGACATACTGTAGAAATGATGGATGTTGACGGAGCTTTCGTTACAACAGAAGGATTCGGAAATAACCACATTGATTTCGCAAGCCACATCGAGCAGATCGGTATGAGAGGAATTCCTGTAGTAGGACTTTCATTCTGCGCTGTTCAGGGTGCACTTGTTGTTGGTAACAAGTACATGCAGTACATGGTTGACAATAACAAATCAGAGTCTGGTATCGAGAATGAGGTACTTGGATGTAATACACTTTGCCAGGAAGAGGGTATCCGTGCTCTTGCTATGCTGAAAGCAGCTATGGCTGGTGAAGAAGTAAAGGCCGCTGAGAAGAAGTGGAATCCAAACGTTAAATCTACAAACGTAGAGCTGATCGAAGCAGCTTGCGGTAAGAAGATTGAACTCGTAGACAACGAACAGTCTCTGCCGATGAGCCAGAAACGTAAAGAAAAATACGACTAAGATCGGGTGTTATCATAATGGATAATGAACGTTTACACTATGGCGATAAGATCATTTATATGGAAGGTGTGATCGTAGATGTTGATGACTGTAGCATCAGCATCGACTTGAAAGGACGTTTGGGGTTCTTTAAAGCTCCGAAGAGAATGTTCATCTGCGATACAGAACCGAAAGTAGGTCAGGAAGTTGGCTGGAACATGAGTTTCCCGGAACAGCTCGGACCGGAAGTAAATGAGAAATACGTCAGCAATATTGAAAAAGAACGTCGCAAACAACAAGAAATGCAAGCACGTTTGGATGCTAATAAGGAGGATTAAAAATGAGTTTAACGGTTGTTAAAGGCTTACAGTCTGAAATATTCGTTCCTATTACTCCACCGTCAGTATGGACTCCTGTAACAAAAGAGTTAAAAGATATGTCTATCGCTCTTGCAACAGCAGCAGGTGTTCACAAGAAGAGCCAGGAGAGATTTAACCTTGCTGGTGACTTCACATGGAGAAAGATCGAAAACACTACACCATCTAGTGATCTGATGGTATCACACGGTGGATATGATAACAGTGATGTTAACAAGGACATCAACTGTATGTTCCCAATTGACAGAATTCATGAATTAGCAAAAGAAGGATTTATCAGAGCTTGTGCTCCTGTACATGCTGGATTCATGGGTGGTGGTGGAAACCAGGAGAAATTCAAACATGAAACTGGTCCTGCTATCGCTGAAATGTTCAAAAATGAGGATGTTGACGCAGTAATCCTCACCGCTGGCTGAGGTACCTGCCACCGCTCTGCAGTATTGGTGCAGAGAGCGATTGAAGAAGCTGGAATTCCTACAATTATTATTGCAGCTCTTCCACCAGTTGTTCGTCAGACTGGTACTCCTCGTGCGGTAGCTCCGTTGGTACCTATGGGTGCTAATGCGGGTGGTCCTCACAACGTAGAACAGCAGACACAGATCGTAAAGGCAACTCTGGAGCAGTTAGAGAAAATCGAAACTCCAGGAAAGATTGTTCCGTTGCCGTTCGAGTATGTTGCTAAGATCTAATTCTATTTAAAGAATATTGTTGATCTTAAGAAGGGCAGATGTATTTTGCATCTGTCCTTTTTTAAAAAAGAATAAGACAATATATTGGAATTTCTTGCAGTATATTGTATACTAGAGACATGGAGAAGGCATAGAAATGGGCAGAAATATGCTTAATTTCCTGAACGGTACAGGAAAAAGATATGCCTTAAGAATAGTAGGAGGTGACATGATGGCTGAAAAAGAGATAGACTTAAGACGCCTTGTGATCAAAGCATTTCATATGACAGATGTGGAATGGGGTGAGCACAATAATATCACAACGGATGGACATATGACAGTCAGTAAAGAGATGATCGATCAGCTTGTTGCACAGGATGATTGTATTGAGAAGATTGATATTCAGATTATAAAACCGGGGGACCATGACAGATGGACGAACACGATCATGGATATCATTCCAATCTCAACAAAAGTGCTTGGTAAATTGGGAGAAGGAATTACTCACACCATAACCGGTGTATATGTAATGCTGACAGGCGTTGATGTGAATGGAAAGCAGTGTCACGAATTTGGTTCATCGGAAGGGAAGCTGAAGGAACAGTTATACTTAAACCGTGCAGGTACACCGGGAGATGATGATTATATCATTTCTTTTGATGTTACATTTGCGGCCGGAATGGGACAGGAGAGACATGGACCATTTACTGCGCACAGACTGTGTGATGAATTTATTCAGACATACAGGGATAAACTGAAAAAGTTCAAAGGGGACAAGTGTACGGAACGGCATGAATATCATGATAAGGTGAGACCTGGAAAGAAGAAGGTTGTCATTATCCGTCAGGTTGCAGGTCAGGGAGCTATGTATGATACGTGGATGTTCCCGGATGAACCGTCAGGGGTTGAAGGCGGACGTTCAATTATCGATATGGGTAATATGCCGGTTATGATTACTCCAAATGAGTACAGAGACGGTATTATCCGTTCGATGCAGTAATAACAGGAGGTGCAGAAGTTATGGGTATTGGACCATCGACAAAAGAAACATCATTACATCATTTCAGAGATCCTCTTCTGGAAGTCGTATCTGAGGATACAGATCTGGACCTTCTTGGACTTATTATAGTAGGGACTCCGGATGATAATAAAGATAAGATGCTGGTTGGAACCAGAGCGGCAGCAATGGCTGAGTGTATGCGTGCAGATGGTGTGATCATATCATCAGATGGATGGGGAAATAGTGATGTGGATTATACCAACACATGTGAACAACTTGGTATTCGTGGAATTCCGGTAACGGGACTTAATTTCAGCGGAACGGTTGCGAAGTTCGTTGTAGTCAATGATTATCTGGATGGAATCGTTGATATTAATAAGAGTGCCGATGGCACAGAAACAGACGTTGTCGGAGAAAATAATATGGTGAAAGTAGACTGTCTGAAGGCGAAAGCACTTCTGAAACTCAAGATGCGCCATAAAGACGAACTGGAAGGACGTTAAAATATCCGGACAGAATGTCTGAAAAAGGAAAACGGAGAACTTGTAAAAAGAGAAGATTACCACATTTTGCGATGGAAATCTTCTCTTTTTCTATTTGTCAAATGCCGGATCAATAGGTCCGTATTTGATTTCCGGATGCTGTTCTAACATCCATTGTTTGAAACTGCTCGAATCCCCTTCTGTAAAAGAGTCTTTGTCAAGCATAACTCCTTCTATCTGATCTTTGGAAGTTAATTTATAATAAGTTTTTGCTTCTTCAAATTTTGTGAGATCTTCCCAGTTTACATGATTGTTGATCTTATTGTTGATAAAGAGTGCTATATCTTTCTCGCGGATCATCACTTTACATGTCCAGTCTTTTCCATTGAAATATTGTGCGCGTGTCACACGGAAAGTTTTGTCAGCATGCATCCATTTGAAAAATACTCCGCGGTAGAGGGCTATAAAGGAAAGTGTAGCACCAACAGACTGCCATCTGAGCGAAGCGCCTACATGATGAAAATAAATCCAGCCAAAAGTTCCGGCTGCGAAGATTATACAATATACGTAAAAGATGGGAAGCTTCCAGAATTTTGGAGCTGCCCATTTGTCATAACGCTTGCGTGTCATTACATATTCGTTAACAAACATATGATATTCTCCATAAATAAAATTGTAATGCGTGGAAACTGCACAGGCAGTTTCTCTTGTATGTCAAGATATAAAGATGGCAGTCTGTTAAGACTGCATCCAGATGTTATTTTGTTTAAATAAGTGCATTGCTTATTTATATGTTTTGCAGATATTAAGCAATACCTTTTGCTTTATCTTTCTTTGCTGCACTAAGTAATGTGTAAGAAGTCCAAAGAAGAACGATACAAATTAAGTTGATGAGCCAGAACATCGGAAGTCCTGTAACCAGTTTCCATGCAATGAATACACCGATACATCCGCCGATCGCATTACCGATTGTGTGTGATACGTCATATCTGTGTGATTTAATGAACTCGATAGAACAAGCCGGCATTAAGCATGCGCAAGATCCCATGAATACAGGGAAGCATGTAGTAGCATCAACACCAAGAAGCAGACATGTTGCCATACATGGTGCATAAAGACCGAAACCGATATCCATTAAAGCACCCCATAAGATATTAAGAGCTGCGGCAACGATCAGTTTCCATCCGCTTAATCCTGTTGCAGTACCAACAATACCGAAAGGTCCGACACCTAAGTTCTTGCAAAGCATGATTGCAGCAAGAGGAATCATAATTGTTCCAAGAGCAATTCTGATCTTGTTACGTGGCCATTTTGTTACGATGGATGCAAATCCGAATGAACCAACAGCGGCACAGATATACATTACCCATAAGAAGATAGGATCACATTCTACAGAAGTTGTGAAGATGAATGCCTCAAAAATAACTGGGAATGTGTCACCAACATTCAGTGTACCCGGAATGTTGATATCATCAATCTGATTAAAAAGTTTGTACATGAATGTTGATGGTGCATAGGAACCACATCCTAAAGTATCAAGGAAGTTGGCTATGATACCAACCGCAAAAGCGGAAGCCCACTGTTTACCTGTAGAACCTTTGAGTTCATCCATGCGGTTCTTGCTTATGTCGACAACAAGGCCGATACCTGTTCCGGCGAACAAAACACCTAATAAAATTTGGATCGCTAATAACATAAATTCATCCCTCCAGATTTTCATATTTAATTGTTGACAAGCTATACATGTGAACGCATAAGTGCAAAATGTATTTTAGCACTTTAAAAAAAGAAATCTTATACACCCCGATTTGTAAAGATTTTCTATAAATTCACGCATTGCTTTGTATTAATATTTTACCAATTAAATCGTTAAAAGTCAATCAAACATGAAAATTATAGACAGATTCAATAAGAAAAAGCACGACATCTGAACATGTCGTGCTCTTTCTTATTGGTATGTCATTGAGAGGTTTTTCCTCGTTGCATTGCAGTTTTGTCTTTATATACAAAGCTGGGGAATGCTCCTCTATATAGAGGATGTATATATCAATTGGAGTTCACCTTCGCAAGGTCATTTTTGGGGGAAACGACCGGCTTAGGTATAACTGCAATAACAACCATAATAATGGTTTCTTAAAAACAAATTACTACAATATAATGTCTGATTTTAAAAGAGCAGTTCCCGCATAATAGAACTCTGTTAAGGAACCGCCATTGGTGTCTGTGTCTGTTTTTAAGTTGATATTAATATAGCACGTTAATCCGATGATGTCAATAAGGATGTAAAAAACTGGCATTGCAACAAGAAAATGTGGAATTGATGGGTGCTCTTTCGTGCAATTTTAATGAATAAATGAGAAATGATGTCAAAAATAATAGCCAAGAAGCAGCTTGAAGAGTCGGGATTGTGAAAAAATATGAGTGAATAGTAATGTTTGCGGGGAAATATATGTAAATATGCACGAAATATAAATATTGACAGATAATTTCCTGCCTGTTATAATAGGAACAGATTTTACGTGACAAGGGTGTTACTTCTTGAGGAAAGAGAAGTAACGCCCTTTTTGTTTTAGACCAAAGTATGAATGAGACAGTAGAAATTAAGGATAATCAAACCAGGGAATAAAAGGGTCATGTAGAATACTTGAAAGGATAGGAGTGATTATATATGAGTGATCAAAAAGAAGCAAAAAGTTTCTCGAGATTCGGTTATATTATGGTAGCGGCCGGTGCTGCGATAGGATTGGGAAATATTTGGAAATTCCCGTATCTGGCTTACGGTGACGGAGGAGGAGCGTTTGTTCTGATTTACATTGTAATCTGTATTCTTCTGGGGCATCCGATCGTTCAGGCGGAACAGGCAGTTGGACGTAGAGGACGTGCAAGTGCAGCTGCAAGCTATGGCGTGATTCATCCGAAATGGCGTTTTGTCGGAGTGATTAATATAGTATGTACATTCTTGATTGATATTTATTATCTGGTTGTATCCGGATGGGTACTCAAATATTTTGTTACTTATGTAGTGTCCGGTGATTTTGGCAAGGATAAACAGGCATACTTTGATAATTATATCAGCAGTACAACGCAGCCATTGATCCATAGCCTGGTTATCATTGCAATCATTGTCTTTTTCCTTTTCTTCGGGATTACGAATATTGTTGAGAAAGCTTCAAAGGTGATTATGCCGATGCTGGCAGTATTACTTCTTGTATGCGGTATTTATGCATTAATCGTTGTGCCGGGAGCTGTGGATGGATTGAAATATTATTTTGTGCCGGATTTCAGTAAATTCGGAATGCAACAGTTCGCAGATGCATGTATGCAGGTATGTTTCTCTGTTGGTATTGGATGGGGTATCTTTACGACGCTTGGCGCGAGTATGGATAAAGACGCTAATCTGAAGGCAGATGCATGGTGGGTAGATATCTGCGATACCTTTATTGCGCTGCTTGCCGGGTTTGTTATCATCCCGACAGTTGTCGGGACAGGAAGTGAGATGTCTTCCGGACCATCGCTTGTGTTTGTCGCAATGACACAGATTTTTGAAACGTTACCGGGTGGAAGAATGATTGGTATCTTTTTCTTTGCATCTTTGATCTTTGCTGTTATTTCAACATTTTTTACGATTCTTGAAATTCCGCGTATGTATGTACAGGAGAAGACGCATACTTCACATCAGGTTTCTCTGATTATTACGGCAGCCCTGGTGTATATCGGAAGTATTCTCTGTTCTTTGTCAAAAGGTGTGCTTAGCTGGTTGAAACTTCCATGGCCGAGTTTTCAGGGAATTGCTTATTACGATATTTATGATTGGTGCGACTGCCTGAGCGGTTATGTACTCCTGCCTCTGGGCGTATTGCTGACGTGTTTCTATATTGTGAAAGCATGGGGATTTAAAGAGTATGAAAAAGAACTTACGAATAATGGTAAACATGGAAAGTTATCTATGTATGATAAGGTGTCTCTGGCAGTGATCTGTCCGGTGCTTACATTGATTGTAATACTTCATGTGTTTGGATTTATTTAAGGCATTGAGTGCATCTGACACATTATATATAATAGAAAACCCTGCTGTAATCGCTCTGAAAAACAGCAGGGTTTTTGTTTGTTAAGTAAAGTATATAGATAAAACAGCAGCTTTGTGGGATTAATCATCTAACAGGAAATTTTTCGCGTATTCCAGAAATGTCTTGGAAGCCGGTGACAAATCTTCTAAAGAAGAATAGGCCAGGCCTAACTGCCGGGTAATCGTTGGTTTCAGCGGACGTTTGACGAATTTCCCCTGTTGACCACGGAGTAGAAGACCTGGGAGGATAGAGTATCCAAGTTCGTGTTCTACCATAGAAAGAGAAGAAAATTCATTTCGGGTTACGTAACGGATATCCGGATGGATTTTATTCTTTCTTAAGACACGGTGCACATCGCTTCCGGGTGTATATTCAGTGATGATAAAAGGAGCTCCCTCGAATACTTCGATCGGAATTTCCTCTTCTTTGGCAAGCGGATCGTTTTCCGGAATAACTGCATACATTGGATCGTCCATGACAGGAAGAAATTGATACTTATGATTTTTCTGCAGGCTGATAAATCCGATATCTACGCGGCGCTCCTGAATCCAGTCGGCAAGTTCGCCTTCAACACCCTCGATTACCTGGATGATAATATCCGGATGCTTCTGTTGGAATTCACGGATGATCTTTGGAATCCAGTGAATCGAACAGCTGAGATAAGTACCGATCCGGATTGTGCCTCTTTGAGCACCGTTTAACGCTGCAATTTCCTGATGAATCACCTCGTCGGCATTCAATAATGTGCGGATTGCCGGAATCAGTGATTTGGCCTCATTTGTAAGTGTGATACCGTGGTGATCTTTGATATAGAGTGGAAATCCGACCTTTTTTTCCAGGTTTTTCATCATTTGTGTGATGCCGGATTGTGTGTAACCGAGTTCTGCGCCTACACGGGTAAAGCTGCCGTAATCATCTACGGCCAGCATGATTTTCCAACTTTTGATGTCCATTCTTTTATTCTCCAATGTATAAAAAATACAAAAATTCGTGAAAATTTATTTGCTTATTAATAGTAGCGAAAAAATATAAAAATTACAAGTAGATAAAATTAAAATTTTTAAAAATATCATATGACCGAAGAAAGTGTCGGTGTCTGACACCGGATTTTAGCGTATGAATCCAAATACATTCAGAATAATGATCACCATGAAGACCGGAACGACAATGTAAGTAAGAATCTTATCATATAAAGTAATTCTTCCGAATTTGCCGTTGTTCGTAAGTTCTTTTTCGTATTCTTCAAATCCCCAGACCTTGGATACGAAGAGACAGACAAGAAGACAACCGAGCGGAAGCAGAATATATCCGGTAAATGTGTCAAGCCAGTCATAGAGTCCGAGATAGGATATACCGGAAGCGTCCAGCCATGGAAGCTTTATGCCGCTTAATACTCCGAATCCGAGAGAAACGATAATGTTGCCGACTCCGATGATCAGAGAAATGATAAGTGTTGCCTTGATCCGGCCCATTTTCAGGTTATCTTCGAAAGTGCGGATAGAAATCTCAAAGAATGTAAATAATGATGAAATCACGGCAAATACAATCGCAAGGAAGAAACAGATGCCGATCAGACGTCCTCCAGGCAGTTTGCTGAAGATGCCGGTCATTACAAGGAAGATCAGACTCGGACCGCTTTGCATATCGACTCCGCCTGCGAATGCGGATGGAATAATTACAAAGCCGGCAAGGATGGCAGCACCGGTATCGCAGATGGATACAAGAATGGCATCGCTCTTTAGATTATTCTTTTTTGGAATATTTGCCCCCAGTGTTTCATAGATTCCCCAGCCGATACCTACAGAGAAGAGCACCTGTGTTGCAGCCTGGGAAAATACGGTGAAACTGAACTTGCTGAAATCAGGAAGAAGATAGTATTTTAATCCTTCAATTGCGTTATCGGTTACAAAGATCGCCCAGATACCACATATAATAAGGAAGAGAAAGAGTATCGGCATGATAATCTTGGTTACTTTTTCTACAAGATTGGTGATTCCGAACAGTAACAATATAGAGACGAATGCCAGTAAGATCATAGCCCAAATAATCGGTTCGACAGTTGAAGTAGTAAAATCTGTGAAGTAGGCCTGTTTGTCTGAACCGAAGTCGCCGCTTATAATGTATTGAAAAGCGTACTTGAGTACCCATCCACCGACAACGACATAATACATATTGATAAGTAGTGTACAGATATTTGCCAGCCAGCCGACGAATCCCCATTTTTTATTAATACGTTCAAAACAGGTTACTGTGTCAGAAGCGCTGTGGCGTCCGATTGCAGTCTCCATCTCTACCATTGGATGAGCCATGACGGCAACAATCAGGATATAGACGACCAGAAATACACCGCCACCGCCCTGATAAGCGAGGTATGGGAATTTCCAGATGTTTCCTAGTCCGATCGCAGCACCGGCCGCAACCATGATGTATCCAAACCTTGAGCTCCATTCACGAGATTGGTTTCCATTTTCGCTCATATGTAACACGCTCCATTCTCTATTATATTTTTGCAAAAAAGGGAAGCAAAACATCTCTGTTGTCTGACTTCCCTGTCTGCGCTGGTTTATAATAACAGTATAGTCTGAAAAAATGAAAATATCAATAGAGATATTAGAAAACATAATGCAGATATAATGAAAAGTGATACTTTTAGCGAAAAATTAACAGCGCCGATATAAAAGAGAATCTGAAAGATTGTACGGTAAAAAAAACAAAAATAGTACTTGCATTATCTGCTGGATTGGGATATACTAAGAGAGCTGTGACATGATAGCGTTGAAGCGTGAGGTTGCTGCTGGAGATCAGCAGGTTTTCCGTGGAGCGAATGTCAAGTTAGGAAACTGGCGACAAGTCACTGTACGAAACTACTATAACAGCCACTGCGATGTGGTAACAACGTGTGGGTTCTCACGACACACACGGGAGAGTGTACAGTCACCGCTTGTCGTACTCGATTATAAGTACGAAAAGGAGGCGACTTTTTTTTATGGCAAGTCAAGTAATGAGAATCACTTTAAAGGCGTATGATCATCAGTAGTAGATGCATCCGCTAAGAAAATCATCGAAACTGTAAAGAAAAATGGATCTAAGGTGAGTGGACCTGTACCACTTCCGACAAAGAAGGAAGTAGTTACAATCTTAAGAGCTGTTCACAAATACAAAGATTCCAGAGAGCAGTTCGAGCAGAGAACTCATAAGAGACTGATCGATATCATTGCACCAACACAGAAGACTGTAGATGCATTATCTAGATTAGAGATGCCAGCTGGTGTAGCTATTGATATCAAAATGAAATAAGAAGCAGTAATTCCTATAATTTAGGATGAGCGTCCGAAAAAGGGCGTTCCGCTGTAAATCACAGGAGGTAAAATAAAATGAAGAAAGCTATTTTAGCAACAAAAGTCGGAATGACTCAGATCTTCAACGAAGACGGAACACTTACTCCGGTAACAGTTCTTCAGGCAGGACCTTGTGCTGTAACACAGATCAAGACTGTTGAGAATGACGGATATGAAGCTGTTCAGGTTGGATTCGTTGACAAGAAAGACAAGATCATCAACAAAGACAAAGGTGGAAAGAAAGAAATCGTTCACCGTCACGGTGTAACAAAGGCAGAACAGGGACATTTTGCTAAAGCCGGTGTTACAGGTAAGAGATTTGTAAGAGAATTTAAATTTGAAAATGCTAGCGAATATGAGTTAGGTCAGGAAATCAAGCTGATATCTTCGCTGCTGGAGATAAGATTGATGCAACTGCAATCTCTAAAGGAAAAGGATTCCAGGGTGCAATCAAACGTCACAATCAGTCAAGAGGACCTATGCTCATGGTTCTAAGTATCATCGCCATGCTGGTTCGAACGGTGCTTGTTCAGATCCAAGTAAAGTATTCAAAGGAAAACACATGCCGGGACATATGGGAAGTAAGAAGATTACAGTCCAGAACCTTGTAGTTGTACGTGTTGATGCTGAGAATAACTTACTTCTGGTTAAAGGTTCAGTACCGGGACCTAAGAAATCTTTAGTAACTATCAAAGAAGCAGTAAAAGCTAACTAAGATTTGGCGAAGGAAGGAGGACACTTAAGATGGCTAACGTATCTGTTTATAATATCGAAGGTAAAGAAGTTGGTAAGATCGACTTAAGCGATGCTGTATTCGGTGTTGAAGTAAATGAACATCTTGTACACATGGCAGTTGTAAGCCAGCTTGCAAATAACCGTCAGGGAACACAGAAAGCGAAAACACGTTCTGAAGTTTCTGGTGGTGGAAGAAAACCATGGAGACAGAAAGGAACCGGTCATGCAAGACAGGGATCCACAAGAGCTCCACAGTGGACAGGCGGCGGAGTTGTATTCGCACCAGTTCCGAGAGATTATTCTTTCAAAATGAATAAGAGAGAGAAGAGAGCAGCTCTGAAATCTGCACTCACATCAAGAGTTGAAGAAAACAAATTTATCGTAATCGATGAGATCAACTTTGAAGAAGCAAAGACAAAGAACTTTGCAAACATTCTTAAGAGTTTAGATGTATCTAAAGCATTAGTAGTATTAGAGGATGACAACAAAAATGCAGAACTTTCAGCAAGAAACATCGCTGACATCAAGACTGCAAAGACTAATACAATCAATGTGTACGATATCTTAAAATACAACACAGTAATCACAACAAAAGCTGTTGTTGCTAAAATCGAGGAGGTGTACGCATAATGGCAAACGTTCAGTATTATGATGTAATCCTTAAACCTGTAGTAACAGAAAAGAGTATGGAACTTATGGGAGAAAAGAAATACACTTTCTTGGTACACCCAGAAGCAACAAAATCTCAGATTAAAGAAGCTGTTGAAAAAATGTTTACCGGAACAAAAGTAGAGAAAGTAAACACAATGAATAACGACGGAAAGAAGAAAAGAGTTCGTGGAACTTACAACTTCGGAAAAACAGCTAAAACTAAGAAAGCAATCGTAAAACTTACAGAGGATAGCGCAGATATCGAGATCTTCCAGGGATTATAAGATTGCAAAGCATACGGACAGAAACCGTGACAATAAACAATTGAAAGGAGATTTATCATGGGAATTAAAACATACCGCCCATATACGCCTTCCAGAAGACAGATGACTGGTTCTGATTTCTCTGAAATCACAAAGACAACACCAGAAAAATCTCTGTTAGCTCCAAAGAGCAGACAGGCTGGACGTAATAATCAAGGAAAAATCACAGTTAGACACCGCGGAGGCGGAGCTAAGAAAAAATATAGAATTATCGACTTCAAGAGAAGAAAAGACAATATTCACGCAACTGTACTTGGTATCGAATATGATCCAAACAGAACAGCTAATATTGCTCTGATCTGCTATGAAGATGGTGAAAAAGCATATATCATCGCTCCAGAAGGACTTACAGATGGAATGACAATTATGAATGGACCAGAAGCCGAAGTTAAAATCGGTAACTGCCTTCCATTAGCACAGATTCCGGTTGGTACTCAGGTTCATAACATTGAGCTTCATCCTGGAAAAGGTGGACAGATGGTTCGTTCCGCTGGTAACAGTGCTCAGTTAATGGCGAAAGAAGGAAAATATGCGACACTCAGACTTCCATCAGGAGAAATGAGAATGGTACCGCTTGAGTGCAGAGCTTCTGTCGGAGTTGTTGGAAATGGTGATCACAACCTGATCAACATTGGTAAAGCAGGACGTAAACGTCACATGGGAATCAGACCTACAGTTCGTGGTTCTGTTATGAACCGAACGACCATCCGCATGGTGGTGGTGAAGGTAAGACAGGAATCGGTCGTCCGGGTCCGTGTACACCTTGGGGCAAACCAGCACTTGGTCTTAAGACAAGAAAGAAAAATAAAGCTTCTAACAAGATGATCGTAAGAAGAAGAGATGGTAAAGCAATTAAATAGTTTTCATAAGGAGGTTAGAACCTATGGCACGTTCTATTAAAAAAGGACCATTCGCAGACGCAAGCCTGCTTAAAAAGGTTGATGCTATGAACGAGGCTGGAGACAAGTCTGTAATCAAGACATGGTCCCGTCGTTCTACAATCTTCCCAAGCATGATCGGACATACAATTGCTGTTCATGACGGAAGAAAGCATGTACCTGTATATGTTACTGAAGATATGGTTGGACACAAACTCGGAGAGTTCGTAGCAACCAGAACCTACAGAGGACACGGAAAAGACGAAAAGAAATCCAAAGTTAGATAATTAGATTGTGAAAGGAGGGTTCATCCATGGCTAAAGGACATAGATCCCAAATTAAAAGAGAAAGAAATGCTAACAAAGATACAAGACCTTCTGCTAAGTTATCTTACGCAAGAGTTTCTGTTCAGAAAGCATGCTTCGTATTAGATGCCATCAGAGGTAAGGATGTAACAACAGCACTTGGTATTTTGACATACAATCCAAGATATGCTTCTAGTTTAATAAAGAAATTATTAGAGTCTGCAATTGCAAATGCTGAGAATAACAACGGCATGAATGCTGAGAATCTGTACATTGCAGAGGCTTATGCAAACAAAGGACCAACAATGAAGAGAATCAGACCTAGAGCACAGGGTAGAGCTTACAGAATCGAAAAGAGAATGAGCCACATTACACTCGTGCTTGATGAAAGATAAGGAGGGCAAACATGGGACAGAAAGTTAATCCTCATGGTTTGAGAGTCGGAGTTATCAAAGACTGGGACTCAAGATGGTATGCAGAGAAAGATTTCGCAGACTGCTTAGTGGAAGACCATGAAATCAGAACATATCTTAAGAAGAGATTATACAGTGCTGGTATTTCTAAAATTGAAATCGAGAGAGCATCTGACCGCGTAAAGATCATCGTTTACACAGCAAAACCTGGTGTTGTAATCGGTAAAGGCGGAGCAGAGATCGAGAAAGTAAAAGGTGAATTAGCACAGTTTACAGATAAAAAGTTAATCGTTGACATCAAAGAAATCAAGAGACCGGATAAAGATGCTCAGTTAGTAGCTGAGAACATCGCATTACAGCTTGAGAACCGTATTTCTTTCAGACGTGCAATGAAATCCTGCATGTCAAGAACTATGAAATCTGGAGCACTTGGTGTTAAGACTTCTGTATCAGGACGTCTTGGTGGAGCTGACATGGCTCGTACAGAGTTCTACAGCGAGGGAACAATTCCTCTTCAGACACTGAGAGCAGACATTGACTACGGATTCGCTGAAGCAAACACAACTTACGGAAAAGTTGGTGTTAAAGTTTGGATCTACAAAGGCGAAGTTCTTCCGGAGAAAACAGTTAAGGAAGGAGATAGATAATCATGTTAATGCCAAAAAGAGTAAAACGTCGTAAACAATTCCGTGGTACCATGAAGGGTAAAGCTCTTCGCGGTAACCAGATTACAAACGGTGAATATGGTATCGTTGCAACGGAACCTTGCTGGATCCGTTCTAACCAGATCGAAGCAGCCCGTATCGCTATGACACGTTACATCAAGCGTGGTGGTAAAGTTTGGATCAAGATATTCCCAGATAAACCTGTAACTACGAAACCAGCTGAGACACGTATGGGTTCTGGTAAAGGAACCTTAGAATACTGGGTAGCTGTTGTTAAACCGGGACGCGTTCTTTTTGAGATCGCAGGTGTACCGGAAGAAGTTGCGAAAGAGGCTCTTCGTCTTGCAACTCACAAGCTGCCATGTAAATGTAAAGTAGTTTCTCGCGCAGACTTAGAAGGCGGTGATAACAGTGAAAATTAATGCATTTGTTGAAGATTTAAAAGCAAAATCAGCTGCAGAGCTGAATGAAGAATTAGTAGCTGCTAAAAAGGAACTTTTTAATTTAAGATTCCAGAACGCAACAAACCAGTTGGACAATACAAGCAGAATTAAAGAAGTAAGAAGAAATATTGCCAGAATTCAGACAGTAATCACTGAAAAGGCAGCTCAGTAGAAACTGAAAACTCACAAAATGAAAGGAGTTACAGACTGTGGAAAGAAATCTTAGAAAAACCAGAGTTGGTAAGGTTGTCAGCAACAAGATGGACAAAACTATCGTTGTAGCAATCGAAGATCATGTAAAACATCCACTTTACAAGAAGATTGTAAAGAAGACATATAAATTAAAAGCACATGATGAAAACAATGAGTGCAATATCGGCGACAAAGTAAAAGTTATGGAAACAAGACCTCTGTCAAAAGACAAGAGATGGAGACTTGTTGAAGTTATGGAAAAAGTGAAATAGTATAAGGAGGGAAACCTGCATGATACAGCAAGAAAGCAGACTTAAAGTAGCAGACAACACAGGTGCGAAAGAGTTACTGTGTATCCGTGTACTTGGCGGTTCAACAAGAAGATATGCAAGTATCGGTGATGTAATCGTTGCGACTGTTAAAGATGCAACACCAGGCGGCGTTGTTAAAAAAGGTGACGTAGTTAAAGCTGTAGTTGTTCGTACTGTAAACAGTACACGTCGTAAAGATGGATCTTACATCCGTTTCGATGAAAATGCTGCTGTAATTATAAAAGATGATAAGACACCAAGAGGAACCCGTATCTTCGGGCCAGTAGCAAGAGAGCTTCGTGACAAACAGTTCATGAGAATTGTTTCTTTGGCTCCGGAAGTACTTTAAGGAGGTGCGCGTAAGATGTCAATGTTAAAGATCAAAAAAGGTGATACAGTTAAGGTTATCGCCGGTAAAGATAAAGACAAAGAAGGCAAAGTTATCGCTGTTAACCAGAAGACAGGAAAGGTTATCGTTGAAGGCGTAAATATGCTGACAAAGCACACAAAACCAAGTGCTCAGAACCAGGAAGGCGGAATCGTTCGTCAGGAAGGACCAATCGATATCTCTAACGTAATGTATGTTCACAAAGGAACTGCTACAAGAGTTGGTATCAAGATGGATGGAGACAAAAAAGTACGTTACGCTAAATCAACAGGCGAAGTGATTGATTAATTTGAGGAAGGAGGTCAAAGCTTTGAGTAGACTGAAAGAACAGTACCAGACGAGATCGTTGATGCAATGATCAAAAAGTTCGGTTATAAAAATATTATGGAAGTACCAAACTCGATAAAGTTGTTATCAACATGGGTGTTGGTGAAGCAAAAGATAACGCAAAACTTTTAGATGCTGCAATCGCTGACATGGAGAAAATCACAGGTCAGAAGGCTGTAGTTTGTAAAGCTAAAAAGTCCGTTGCTAACTTTAAAATCAGAGAGGGTATGCCGATCGGATGTAAAGTTACATTAAGAGGAGAAAAGATGTATGAGTTCGTTGACCGTCTGGTTAACCTTGCTCTTCCTCGTGTACGTGACTTTAGAGGTGTAAATCCTAACGCATTTGACGGAAGAGGTAACTATGCGCTCGGAATTAAAGAGCAGCTGATCTTCCCTGAGATCGAATACGATAAAGTAGATAAGGTAAGAGGTATGGATATCATCTTCGTTACTACTGCTAATACAGATGAAGAGGCACGCGAACTGCTCACTCAGTTCAACATGCCATTTACAAAATAAGGAGGTAAATTATGGCTAAGACAGCAATGAAAGTGAAACAGCAGCGCAAGCAGAAGTTCTCCACAAGAGAATACAATCGTTGCAGAATCTGTGGACGTCCACATGCATATTTGAGAAAATATGGTATCTGCCGTGTTTGCTTCCGTGAGTTAGCATACAAGGGACAGATTCCAGGTGTTAAGAAAGCAAGTTGGTAGGAGGAAAGAACAATGACAATGAGTGATCCAATCGCAGATATGCTTACAAGAATCCGTAATGCAAATACTGCTAAACATGATACTGTAGATGTTCCAGCATCCAAGATGAAGCTTGCTATCGCTAATATCTTGTTAGATGAAGGATATATCGAGAAATACGATGTTGTTGAAGACGGAGTATTCAAAACAATTCACATCACACTGAAATATGGTGCTGATAAGAACGAGAAAGTTATCACAGGCCTTAAGAGAATTTCTAAACCAGGTCTTCGTGTATACGCTTCAAGCGAGAATGTACCTAAGGTATTTGGTGGACTTGGAACAGCAATCATTTCCACAAACCAGGGTGTAATCACTGACAAAGCTGCAAGAAAGCTTGGTATCGGTGGAGAAGTTCTCTGCTATATTTGGTAAGAAACCCGTGAGCAACTTAGTGAAGGTGTGCCGTAAGGCACAGCCTGAACTGATTGCCATATAGAAACTGAAAACAGAAAAGCCTACAGAGCTTTTCCGAGAATCTAAGTTAAGGAGGAATAAGGTATGTCACGTATCGGAAGACATCCAATCGCTATCCCGGCAGGCGTAACTGTTGAGATCGCTGAGAACAATGTAGTGACTGTTAAAGGTCCAAAGGGAACACTTGAAAAAGCACTTCCTACAGAGATGGAAATCAAACAGGAAGGCGAAGAAATCGTTGTAACAAGACCAAATGACTTAAAGAAAATGAAATCTTTACATGGTCTTACAAGAACACTGATCAATAACATGGTTATTGGTGTAACAGAAGGATACCAGAAAGTTCTGGAAGTTAACGGTGTTGGATACAGAGCAGCAAAATCAGGTAACAAATTAACACTGAACCTTGGTTATTCTCATCCAGTCGAGATGGAAGATCCTGAAGGCATTGAGACAGTAGTTGAAGGTCAGAACAAGATCATCGTTAAAGGACTCAGTAAAGAAAAAGTTGGTCAGTTTGCGGCTGAGATCAGAGACAAGAGAAGACCGGAGCCATACAAAGGTAAAGGTATTAAGTATGCTGATGAAGTTATCAGACGTAAAGTTGGTAAGACTGGTAAAAAATAAGTAAGGAGAGTGTGAAAATGGTTAGCAAAAAATCAAGAAGTGAAGTTCGCGTAAACAAGCACAGAAAATTACGTAACCGTTTATCTGGTACAGCTGAGTGCCCACGTTTAGCGGTATTCAGAAGTAATAATCATATGTATGCTCAAATTATTGACGATACAGTTGGAAATACACTGGTTTCCGCTTCCACTCTTCAGAAAGATGTGAAAGCAAACCTGGAGAAAACTAACAACGTTGATGCAGCAGCATATTTAGGAAAAGTAATCGCAGAAAAGGCCCTTGAAAAAGGTATTAAAGACGTTGTCTTCGACAGAGGCGGATTTATTTATCAGGGTAAAGTACAGGCATTAGCAGACGCAGCTAGAGAAGCTGGGTTGAATTTCTAGAAGGAGGAGCACACATGAGACAGGAACGTATTGATGCTAATTCATTAGAATTAAACGAAAAAGTAGTATCAATTAAACGTGTAACCAAAGTTGTTAAGGGTGGCCGTAATATGAGATTCACAGCTTTAGTAGTTGTTGGTGATGGAAATGGCCATGTTGGTGCAGGTTTAGGAAAAGCTACAGAAATTCCGGAAGCAATCCGCAAAGGAAAAGAAGATGCAGCTAAAAATCTCATCTCTGTAGCATTAGATGAAAATGACAGTGTAACACATGATTATATCGGTAAATTCGGAGGCGCTTCTGTATTACTTAAGAAGGCTCCAGAAGGTACTGGAGTTATCGCTGGTGGTCCAGCACGTGCCGTAATCGAGATGGCAGGAATCAAGAATATCCGTACAAAATCTCTTGGTTCTAACAACAAACAGAACGTTGTACTTGCTACAATCGAAGGATTACGCCAGATTAAAACTCCGGAAGAAGTAGCTAAGCTTCGCGGTAAATCTGTTGAAGAGATCTTTGGCTAAGGAGGTAGAACAAAATGGCAGATTTAAAAATCACATTAGTAAAATCTACAATCGGTGCTGTACCTAAGCATAAGAAAACTGTTGAAGCATTAGGACTTAAGAAGCTGAACAAAACTGTTGTACTTCCAGATAATGCAGCAACAAGAGGTATGGTTAAACAGGTTTCTCACCTGGTAAAAGTAGAAGAAGTATAATTCATTTATTCGGATAAGGAGGTGTCACAATGGATTTATCTAACTTAAGACCTGCTGACGGATCAAAGCAGAGTGATAATTTCAGAAGAGGACGTGGACACGGTTCTGGAAATGGTAAGACAGCTGGTAAGGGACATAAAGGTCAGAAAGCTCGTTCAGGCGGTACAAGACCTGGTTTCGAAGGTGGTCAGATGCCATTATATAGAAGAATACCAAAGAGAGGTTTCACTAACAGAAACACTAAGACAATCGTTGGTATCAACGTAAGTGCTCTTGAAGTATTTGAAAATGATACAGTTGTTACTGTAGATACATTAATCGAACAGGGTATCGTTACAAATCCAAAGGATGGAGTTAAGATCTTGGAAATGGCGAACTTACTAAGAAGCTTACAGTTCAGGCAGATGCATTCAGTGCAGGAGCTGTAGCTAAGATCGAGGCGTTAGGTGGAAAAGCAGAGGTGATCTAATGTTAGAAGCATTTCGAAAGGCATTCAAGATAAAGGATATTCGAAAGAAGATCGGATATACATTTTTGATGTTAATCGTAATACGAATTGGATCGCAGTTGCCAACACCAGGCGTAAATGGTGAATATATTAAGAATTTCTTTGCTCAAAACACTGGAGAGGCGTTCAATTTGTTTAACGCCTTCACCGGTGGCTCTTTTGAGCAAATGTCTGTATTTGCCTTAAGTATTACACCTTATATTACTTCATCAATCATAGTTCAGCTGCTTACAATTGCAATTCCGCAGTTAGAAGAGATGCAGCGTGACGGCGAGACTGGAAGAAAGAAGATTGTTGCTATTACAAGATATCTTACGGTTGGTCTTGCTTTAATTGAATCCGGAGCTATGGCAGTTGGATTCGGTCGTCAGGGACTTCTGGTGAAGTATAATTTTGTTAATGCAGCAATTGTCGTATTAACACTCACGGCAGGATCCGCTTTCCTGATGTGGATTGGTGAGAGAATTACAGAAAAAGGTGTGGGCAATGGTATATCTATTGTCCTGGTGATCAACATTATCTCTCGTATTCCGAGTGATATGACGACGTTATTTGACCAGTTCGTGAAAGGAAAAGCGATTGCTTCCGCTGGTCTTGCAGTATGTGTAATCATTGCAATCATCTTAGCATTGGTTGTTTTTACCGTAATCCTGCAGGATGGAGAAAGAAGAATTGCTGTACAGTATTCCCAGAAAGTGGTTGGAAGAAGATCATATGGTGGACAGTCCACTAATATTCCGCTGAAGGTTAACACGGCAGGCGTTATCCCTATTATCTTTTCATCATCTTTGATGCAGTTTCCAATCGTAATTGCAACTTTTCTTGGAAAAGATAATGGTAGTGGAATCGGAAGTGAGATTCTTCGTGGATTAAACCAGAGCAACTGGTGTAATCCGGAACAGATTAAGTATTCGTGGGGACTGGTACTATATATTGTCCTGACTGTATTCTTTGCATATTTTTACACTTCAATTACATTTAATCCATTGGAGATTGCAAATAATATGAAGAAGAGCGGTGGATTTATACCGGGAATTCGTCCGGGAAGACCAACAGTAGAATATTTGACAAAAATCTTGAATTATATTATTTTTGTTGGTGCATGCGGATTGATTCTGGTACAGATTGTTCCGATATTATTCAACGGATGGCTTGGAGCAAAAGTATCCTTTGGTGGTACTTCTCTGATCATTATTGTCAGTGTAGTATTGGAAACACTTAAGCAAATTGATTCAATGACACTTGTAAGAACATACAAGGGATTTTTAAATAGTTAATATTTTTGACTCGCGGGAAGTTTTTTCGCGGGTTAAAATGCTATAAGGAGGAACCGCCAAATGAAAATTATTATGTTAGGTGCCCCAGGAGCGGGCAAAGGAACCCAGGCAAAAAAATTGCAGCAAAATATGATATCCCACACATTTTCCACAGGAGATATCTTCAGAGCCAATATCAAGAATTGGTACAGAACTGGGAAATAAGGCAAAAACAATACATGGATCAGGTTTGTTAGTTCCGGATGAACTGGTAGTAGATCTC
>ENA-OQAA01000158-OQAA01000158.1-human-gut-metagenome-genome-assembly--contig:-NODE-158-length-50658-cov-5.964576_pt1 | contig 50658 bp, 46 predicted proteins | sample MGYA00242489_ERZ504515 | MGnify/ENA primary metagenome ERZ504515 (study PRJEB26092, sample SAMD00036237) | human gut metagenome | host: Homo sapiens | study: EMG produced TPA metagenomics assembly of... | reverse complement strand
ACACCTTGTGATTAACGGCAGTTATACGTTTGACGTTCCGAGCGGTGGATAACGACAAATTTAGGGTCAATATTTAATGTCGTATCAGCTAAAGAATTTTGAAGTCAGATTGGAAGCATAGTGGTGTCCCATTTTATAGAGCACGTGAAATAGCCAAGCTGTCTATTTATGGCTTGTAGATAATGAATTATATATTTCAGAGGAACATTATAACTCATTAAAGGAGAAATTTCCAGTACCCAAAGCGTCAGATATTATGATTTCTGCCATTGGTACTATTGGCAAATGCTACATTGTAAAAGAGTCTGATAAGTTCTATTACAAGGATGCAAGTGTACTTTGTTTGTGTAATGACTATCAAATAAATACGAAATATATTTACCACATCATGAGAAGCGAATATATGCTAAAACAGATGTATGATAACTCAAAGGGTACAACTGTTGATACCATTACGATTGAAAAGGCAAAACAATATATATTGCCCCTACCTCCACTTGCCGAGCAACAGCGCATAGTAGCCAAGATTGAAGAGACATTCTCCATTTTTGACGGTATTCAAAATTCCTTAGAAGCGTAAACAAGAACGCTTCTAAGGACTAATGTAACTTTACCAGTTCACCACTTTATCCACAATCTTCTGCTGTTCGCTGGCAGTGCGGCGTAAATAGATACGAGTGGTTTCTATGCTTTCATGCCCCATGAGGTCGGCAAGTAAAGCAAGGTCGTTAAAGCGGTCAAGGAAGTTTTTGGCGAAACGGTGACGGAATGAATGAGGGTAAACCACCTCTTTGTTCATCCCGTATTTTTCAGCAAAATGTTTGAGTTGAGAAGCTATTCCACGAGTAGTAATGCGCTGTCCAAACCGATTCAGAAAGATGTAGCCGGAAGTAAGTCCTATTTCTCTGAGCCATTTCGCAGCTCCGTGCTCAAGTTCTTCGGGATATACAAACGGCGTATCTTTCCTCCCTTGCTGTATAGGTCAAGATGCCCGATTTGTATATGTTCTGCTTTGATATGGAGTAGTTCGCTGACACGTGCCCCTGTAGCAGCCATAAACCATACGATGAAATACCACTCATCATAACCATCTGCTTTGAGCTGGGCTTTGAGAAATTTGTAATCGGCATCGCTTATTACATTTTCCAAGAAGTTCTTTTGCTGTACTTTTACGAACTTCACTTTTAGTTTTTCTTGTTTCGTAAACTCCAGATACTTGTTAATTCCTTGCAATCGCAGGTTAACCGTCTGTGGTTTGAAGTTCTCCACCAAATACCCCTTGTATGCCAAAAGGTTCTTCTTGTTTACTTCTCCATAATGATTGAGGAAATACTGTACCGTCCACACATACGATGTAACGGTGTTCTTGCGAGATTAGTCTTTGCCAAATGATTTTTGAATTTTGTTACCATACTACATTGATTTATAATGAATACAGTAACAATATAAGAGAATATATCGAACATGATAAGAAGTTGCCTGAAGGATGGGCTATGTGCAGGCTTGAATAAGTTGTAGATTATGAACAACCTACTGCTTATATTATAAATTCAACGGCTTATGATGATTCCTACTCAATACCAGTCTTAACCGCAGGTAAGTCTTTTATAATTGGTTATACCAATGAAACGACAGGGATATGCTCAAATCTTCCTTGTATAATCTTTGATGATTTTACAACAGATTCAAAACTAGTTGTTTTTCCTTTCAAGGTAAAATCATCAGTAATGAAGATTCTAAAAATACACAGTGATATTGAGATTGATTATGTGGCAATGTTTATGAGTGTAACCAGATTGATAGGTGACACTCATAAACGATATTGGATTTCTGAATACTCAAAATAAGAGATACCTATACCACCGAAGGCAGAACAAAAACGGATTGTTTATACAGCCCGTAATATTTCATTCATCGTATCAAGCACCATATCTATTTTAGCCACAATTCGTTCTTGCTCTTTATATGGCGGTATGGGTATTAAAACATTACCAATAGATGTTTTTGTTAAACTGGGCATAGCCGTACTTTTATCTAATTTGCTAAAATCAAATGATAAGCAGAAATAATACAGATATTTATCAAGTATAGCATCATTAGCCTTCAAGCCAAAAGCTGTATCAACGTTCCAAAAATGTTCCTCTACGAATATAGGATTATTAATTGTACCTTTTCTTCCAATTATTGTAGAACCTGCGATGCAAAGATACTGATTAGCTCTACCTATAACACCGCCACTACCATAAATTGGATATATACCGTTAAGTGTTTCAACATTTTTTTGAGACTTCCCATTCGTTATACTTGTAATCTGTTTCATTTTACAAATAGCCCATCCTTCAGGCAACTGTGTATAATGCCCGTTATCACAAGGTGTGAAGTCGGGATTTATGCGCTTCAACAGTTCAATGGCTGGCTCGTCATTCGGATCTTGCGGCACGAGTTTGCGTGAATAGCAAGATTGAGGATTTTACTTTTTGCCTGCTTGATAGTTGTTTGTAAATCTTCCTTGCTATTCTTGATAGTATCAATTAAAGAAATCCACTTGGCCACCTCTACAACAATTCTTTCTTGTTCCTTTAAGGGTGGGATAGGTATCATTAATTGCGAAAGCTTTTGAGCATTGATATTAGACTGATTAACAGCATCCGTTTTTACATTATAGCACCAATTACGATAATAGCTGCTATTCATTACAGTATTAAGGTAGTCTGAAAAAATCAATATCGGTCTAATGCGAATAAGATAGCCAGCATATATGGCTGGTTGTTCTTTCTTATAGATTGCCGTTTTCCCTACCCATTCACTACTGTTTGTGCGATTGAACAGTAAATCGTCTTTTTCAAGTGAGTACAGCTTAATATCTTCATTATTTGACGAATACACTAAATTAGAATAATCGATTGTACCGACATTAGTAATATTCCCCATTCGCAAGACAGCTATTTTTCCCACACTTAAAGACTTCTCTGAAGTTCCGTATTTCAATTCGCACACAATATCTTCTAAATTGCACCATTCCCACCCATTTGGTAACAAATAGATAATGGGGCGTATCGGAAGGAAAAAAGGAGAGGAAAAATCCTCTCCTTAATCTAAACCATGTATTAGACATTTAAGTTTTTCATCGGCAATCCATAATTGTTTTGGTTGAAAATTTATATGCAGCATATTCACATTCATACTAATCAGCCTTCTTCATTCTAATGGTACAAGTAACATTTGATAAATAGAATAAGAAACAAAGCACTTATTCTTCATTTATCCGATAAATAACCATCGGAAACAATGCTGTCATTGCAGCAGGTTTGATCGTGACAAGAGAGGTTCCGGCAAATACGGTTGTGGGCGGTGTTCCTGTCAGACATATCCGTAATATCAAGGAATAAAGAAAGGAGAAAACAATAGAAAGTTATAAGCAAATATGCCCTCATGCTCTCATTATGTATATAATCAATTGATAATGAGTGTTGAATGAATGATGGTAGCATATTTTAGAAGAAACAATTTGCCCTCATGCTCTCACTGTTTAATTATACTGATTATTATTTAATATGTTTATATTCAATGTGATATAGCTGAATTCATTTCAAAATCACTCAGATGAGAAAAGAGTCTATTTTGCCGTTTTAGGTGAAGAAAAATGGCATAATGCCTACAAGATCCCTTTTATATACACGAATCTTATCATATTTTGCTAGGAGAAACAACGGTAACTACTACATTTTAGGGAGTTCTTGATAGTTTATATAGAGATCATTATATGATAATCGGGCATTCATATTGCAGTTCTTTACTATGGGAAATTGCTTAATCACGTTTGTGATTAGACTTAATCACACTTGTGATTAACTTTAGTCACATTTGTGATTAGAGTTAGTCACACTAGTGAGTAAGCAATTGCGAATAATAGAAAGAACAAATAGCAAAGTACGATGAGTAGAACTTGTCAGCATGAAAATGTAATCGGATGTTTGTAAAATAGAGTATACTGTGATGAAAAAGCTCAAAATGCGATGGTTGACAAACTTTTGAATTAAGACTTTGTATGTGTTCATGTTGTTGGATATCAGATAGATATACTCTTTTTGTTTGTTCTGTAGAATGAGGGCATGAGGGCAAAGATACTTTTTGAAATATGCTATCATCATTCATTCAGTATTTCATTATCAATATGTTAACTTCTTAGTGAGAGCATGAGGGTATATTTGCTTATAACTTTCTATTAATATTGGTGTTATGTTGAGTCGATTTATTGTGAAATACAGAAGTGTTTTTAATGCTTGTTGTAGCAATTATTAAAAATAATCGCTAAGAAACGTTTTTCCTATTTAAGAAATTATTATATTTGTACCGACTATTCTACTATGGCGTAGTAGAACGTTACATATTTTAAGAAGCGTTATTGAAATTATCTTCTATCGTCAAACTTCGCAACTTTGAACTGTACCTGAAGATGATAACAACAACGCTCACGTCTGTGTTATATACCTGCCATTACTGTGGCATCTATATATCTAATGGCGTGGGTGGCTGTTGTTTATCTAGGTACAAGGCAATGCGAAGGCCCGACGATAAGATAAACAAGATACAGCCCTCACGCTTTTTTATTGTTAACAGCCGAACAGAGGAGGGGGAGTTAGGCAAAGTCTTTTGACAAGATAGACTGATCTAACATTTACAGACGTATGAAAACAACACTGCAAGCGGGAATGCGAATCCTTATTTCCCGTTATTTGTTAAGTCGAGGTTGCGGAGACACAGTATATGTCACCGGACCGCCAGGAGTCTTCTGCCCACAGACGGCAATTATAGCATCTTTCTATAAAAAATATTCTATGGTATATAATTGGGGCGTATAATGTCTGAACAGAATCATTGAAAAATTATAATCTAAATTTATTGTACGGAAATTATGGAAACAAACAATATGGAAATGTATGAGGCTCCTAAAGTGGAGATTATCGAAGTAGAAGTGGAAAAAGGATTTGCAGTAAGTGGTGGAACAGAAGACTATGACCAACATCCTTGGTAATTGAAATAAATAATTTAAAAACATACACGTATGAAAAAGATATTGTTCACATCTTTGGCTGTTCTTGGATTAGGAATAACCGGTTGTTCCAATGAAGATTTGGGCGTGGCGAAAAGTGGCGTTGATGAAGTATGTGCACTATGGGAGATGCTGAATCGCGTACTGCTATGAATGGCAATTCTGTCGTTTGGAGTACAGGTGACGAGATTGGCATTTTTGTAACGAATGGAAGTTCTTCTACATATACTAACACTAATTATTCATTATCCAGTGGAGCCGGGACCAAGAACGCAGGGTTCTCAGGAGTACTGGAAGGTGAGAATCCTGTAAAGAAAGCTGCTTTTTATCCTTATGGCAGCGATGCTTCTTATGATGGAAGTAAAATATCATTAACGTTGAAGGATACCTATAATTATAAGGAAGGAGAAAACAGCAGTGCTCTTATGGCTTGCCAAATAAATGAGAGCGCACAGGATGTCTTGGCATTTAAAAATGCAGGTGCTTTGATGAGCGTAACTGTCAATAATATCCCGAAGGACTATATTTGGGCGAAATTGACTTCTATGACCGCTCGAGAAAGAACTACTGCTCCAGCCATTGCAGGAAATGCACAAATAGCATTCGCCGAAGGTATCCCTACATTGACAACCACAGGAACATTAAATTCCTCTTCCATAACTATAAACTTTACTGCTGGCAATGACGTGACCAGTAAAACATTCTATTTCCCGTTGCCTGTAGCCGAGTATCCTGCCTTGGAACTTTCCATTGGTAATGGCGCTACAAGCCAGGTTTTAAAGACAAAAGCTTTAGATGCTAAACGTAACGAACGTTATACCACAACTATAACGTTGGACGAAGTATCCGGAAGTGTACCGACAACAGTTGAAAGTGTATCAGCGGTAGCCGATGCTTTAGCAACAACTAATTCGGTTTCTGTGACTGATGTGGCTCTAACTGAAACCAGTCCTACAGTTTCAATACCGAAAAAAAATACACCGGCAGAAAATGTCAGCATATCCTTTGAAAAGATTTCTACTACTGCTACTGTTGCTATAAAAGAAGCGAGCACTGACGCTAGTGGTAATTCAGCACCTGAAAACGTGTTGGTATCTGTACCGCAATTAGATACTGCGCCTAAATTTGAGATAGAGCTGCCTTCTTCTACCGTAACTTTGGCTGCCAATGGCGAAACAGCTACTTATGATGAAGTAACGGCAACTACTGCTGCAAATACATTGGTTCTTGATAAAGGGATTACGGTTAATACATTGAAGGTAAAAGCCGGTAATGTAAGAGTGAAGAGTGGTGCCAAAGTAACAGCCATCAGTCGTGAAAGCGGTAACACTTCAACTGTCATTATTTATAAAGAAGAGGGGGCTGAATTACCCAATCTGTCCGGTAATGACGCATTTGAAGTAGTTGATGCTGCCGTAGCCGACTTGCAAAATGTCGCAAAAAATGGTGGAACTTATACTCTTGCCACAGACTTGACGGGAGATTTTACTATTTCCGCAACAAAGGAAGTTATCATCAATTTGAACGGTCATAAAATTACCAACAAATCTGGTGATACATTTACCGTAAACAAGGATAGTAAACTGACAATCAACGGAAATGGTACAGTGGATAATGTAAGTCACGGGAAGACTTGTATCTATAATAACGGTACAGTAATTCTTAATGACGGAACCTATATTAGAAGTAAGGAAAACGGTCAGAATTCAGAAAGTTCAGGTGGTAACAGCTATTATAATATTCTGAATCATGGCGAGATGACGATTAATCCAAATGTGGAGATATCGCAAAACGGGCATTATTCTTCGATGATAGCCAATGGGTATTATGATTATACCAATACGAATCCGCGAAATGGATATGTAAGTGGTACCAATCATCAGAATCCTTCACTTATCATAAACGGTGGTACATTTGCCGGAGGTCTTAATACCATTAAAAATGATGATGGAGCCCAGCTTGTCATCAACGACGGTACGTTCACCAATATGTCTCAGGCAACCGTACAGAATCATCATGTGGCTGAAATCAAAGGAGGTACATTCAATACGACTGGTTCCGCTCAGTATGTGGTGGATAATGAAGGTCATAATGGTGCAGCCAATGACTTGGGACAGATGACTATCAGTGGTGGTACACTGAATGGCAAGATCTATGTGGTTGGTGCAGGTGCATCGCTGGCTGTTACCGGTGGTACTTTCTCCGATCCGTCCGCACTCGCTTATTTAGGCGATAATGCTGATATAACAGTTAAGTTGGATACGGATACAAGATTGACTAAAACCATGATTGTTGAAAAGGGAGCTGCAACCATTGACCTTAATAACCATAGGCTGACAGCAGATGCCAGTGCTACGATAAAGATAAAGGAAAATGGAGATGATGTTGTTGTAGCTGTTGCTGTAAAAGATGGTGCTAAGGTAATGGTTAAAAACGGTAATATCGGTGACAGTTCCAATAAATTGTCATACGGTGTGTATGCATTTGGGAAGGCCGATGTAACATTAAATAATGTTGGTTTCAGTGAGATGGTTATTTATGCCTATAACGGAGCAGGTAAATTGGCTGCAACCGATTGTATTTTCAAAGGATGGCTTTCCGGATGGCATCATGGCGGCGCGTTTGCCGGATGTACTTTTACCATCGGTAAGGCGTGGTATCCGGCAGCAATTTGTTACGGAAGCACTACTTTTACCAACTGTAAATTCTTCAAGAACGAGGTGGATGCCGATGTTTATGATGATAGCAATAAGGCTGACAGTGACGGCTATTATCGTTGTTGCTACGTAGTTGCCCAATGCAATCCATCAAATTCAATAGGTTTTACAAACTGCAAATTTATTGATGAAAGTAATACGGAAACAGGGAGTGTTGCCATAGACAATCATCCATTCCATGCTTGCGGTTGGGGAAATGGTACAGCTGCTAATTATAATGTTACGGTGGATAATGCTGTGGTAACATCACAGTGTAGTGACAAGACCAAAACATCAAATGAAAACAAGTAACTGAAGAATAGTGACTGAACTTTAGTTCTTGATAACATTCAGTGAATGATGATAAAGGAAAACCGTTCTGTCTTTACCTGTTGAACGGTTTTTCCTTTCTTTAATATAAAAATAGAATGAAAATCAACTCTAATTTCAAGCTCCGTCATATAGCCGGAGAAACCATTATAATCAATCAAGGTACGCCCGATGCCGACCTTACCCGAATCATTTCCCTCAACGCTTCCGCGCGTTTTTTATGGAATGAGTTTTCCGGACAGGAATTTTCTGTAGACGAGGTAAGTTATCTTTTGGCTAAAACCTATCATATACCGGTACAGCAAGCCCGGCAAGATGCAACGGCTTGGGTTATCTCATTGAAAAAATGTAATGTTATAATAGACTGAACCGATGGAATTGAACCAATCAGAAAAAATGCTGTTTGCCTTGCTGCGTTCAGCCTTGAACACTATTCCGGTCAATTCAGCCCTTTTTGCCGATGTGTCATTGTTATCTTGGCAGAATTGCTATAAACTGGCAGTGGAACAGGGAGTGATGGCCTTGGCATGGGACGGAATACAAACCCTACCGACCTGTTTGCAACCCCCGAAGGCTTTGAAATTAAACTGGGCGATGGCGGTAGAGAACTATGAAAAACGCTACCGGCGGTACTGCCATACCATAGCCGAACTTTCAGCTTTTTATAAAATACATGGCATTACCACGGTCCAGTTGAAAGGAGTGGGCCTCTCCACCTATTATCCCATTCCTTCGCACAGGGAAGGGGGAGATATAGACATCTTCACTTATTCGGCAGACCATTCCCGGAAAAGTGATGCCGAGGCCAACCGGCTGGCAGACCGGTTAATGGAAGAAAAAGGAATAGAGGTAGACCTTGAACACTCCGAAAAGCATAGTATGTTTTACTATAAAGGTATTCCGATAGAAAATCATAAACCTCATTAATTCGGAAACATACCATATAGCGGTGAAGATGGATAAGCTCCTTCAAGAACTGCTACAACCCGTATCGGCGGAATTGGACGGAAAATACCCCATTTTCATTCCATCTTCCACTTTTAATACTGTATTTCTCGCTTTTCATGCCGCCCAGCATTACGCACGCGGCTGGCGCTTCATCATCTTTGCGACTGGGCTTGCCTGCTGAATAGATACGGCCTGCATATTCCTGAGGAAGTGACGGATATTCGTTTTAGAAATATGATGCTGGCAATGACTCACCTTTGTAATGATTATTTAGGAACTTCCGTTCCTGTATATGGAGGAGAAGGGTTGGCGGAGGAAATCTTGCGGGAAATCATCCGGCCACCCTATACTAAGTTTGTTCCGGCGAAGAATAAATGGAGCATTCTGGTTTATAAAACCAAACGTATGCTGCATACTCATCGTGCGTGTAACAGCGTGTTGCGCATTTCACTGTGCAAATGGGTTGGAATTTCTATTCTGTTGCATCTGCGCTCTCCCCATACCATCTTCCAAACGGAACGAAAATAAGTGGTTTATGTTGAAAAGAATCTGCCGTTTGTTGTTGCCTGATGAAAGGAAAATGGGGATAAGGGTGGTTTGTGCCGTATTTCTTTGCGCATTACTTGACTTTGCCGGACTCGCTGCCCTGTTGCCTGTCTTGTTTTTTCTGTTGGATGACGGGAGGGATAAAGATGCCGCCCTGTTATTTTGTCTGGTGGCAATAGTCTTTATTTTGGTGAAAAACGCTTTGGTAGCGGGGCTTTCACGTTTTCAAAACCATTTTCTGATGTCTCTTTACCGTCGGCTCAGCTTTTCTCTCTTTACTTCTTACTATCAACGGGGATTATTGTTTATACGCAGCAGGGGGAGTATCCGGCTGGGCTATGAGGTAAACTATATTTGTTATGCTTTTTCTTTAAATCTTCTTTCCCCCTTGCTTCGCATGACAGGAGAACTGCTGCTTATTTTATGGGTGACGGCAGCTTTGTTGGTTTACGCTCCGTTGACGGTACTGATGCTGTATATTGCCTTTCTGCCTTTTATGTTGATTTACGGATGGGGGATCAGGAAACCGATGCGCCGTTATGGTGAGCAGGAGCAGCAGGCTCGTCGTGAGCAGTCCCGGCTGGTCACGGAAACGATGAAAGGGTATGCCGAATTGGAACTGAATGCGGCGTTTCCTTTTTTTCAGCAGGCATTCGCGAGAGGATAAGGAAAATCAGTGAGAGCCGTTTGAAACTGGAAATGATACAGCACCTTCCTTTTTGCCTTTCCGAAATGGCAGTTATATCGGGACTGACCTTGCTCACCGTTTTCGGAACAGGGGATATCAAAGCGCTGGTAGGTGTCTTTGCTGTGGCGGCTTTCCGGCTGTTACCCGCTTTGCGCGGCATCTTAGGTGGTTGGACACAAGTACAGAATGCGGTCTATTCTCTGCGGATTATAGAGGAAGGGTTGGGGGATAAGGGGATAGAAGCAGTTTCTCCATCATGGGGGCAGGAAGCGTTTTCTTTTCAAAAAGAGATACGGATAGAACACCTCACCTATGCTTATCCTGAAAGTAAAGAGGTTCTAAAGGATTTTTGTTGTACTATTCGTAAAGGGGAATATGTAGGTATCTGTGGTGAGAGTGGCGTGGGTAAGTCTACCTTGTTTTATCTGCTTTTGGGATTTGTCACTCCGGATAAAGGCGCTATTCGGATAGATGGCAGGCCGCTTGTCGATGTGCCGAGGCAGGAATGGCATCGCAAGGTGGGATATGTGCAACAGGAAGTGTTTGTGCTGGATGGGACCTTGGCGGAAATATTGCTTTGGGATGCCGGTTTATAGATAAGGAATGGGTAGCGGAGATAGTGAGGCAGGTGAGATTGGATGCTTGGGTGGATGAATTGCCGCAAGGAATGGATACTCCTTTGGGTGAAGGGGGAGGAAGGCTTTCGGGAGGTCAGAAACAACGGGTAGGCATAGCCCGTGCTTTGTATAAGAAAGCGGAGGTGCTTCTACTGGATGAGGCTACTTCTGCATTGGATAATGAGACTGAACGGGCTGTCAATGAAATGCTTCTCAGTCTGATGAAGGAGTGTAGGGGGCTGACTATTCTTACGATAGCCCATCGGGAAAGCTCATTGGCATATTGTCATCGTGTAATCAGATTAAATGGAAAAGACAATGGATCAAATTTATAAAATAGGTGGCCACTGCTTCGCATTGCCGGACGAAAGGTTGATGGAGGTGGTGGATGGTATCAGCGGTTTCAAGCCTTTTATTTGGCAACCGGATCTGGTTTTGGTAAAAGATGTATACGAGGGTGCTTGGTTGCCGGATTTTACTGTTTGGGAGGGAAACGGTTGGGATTTTCCGGCTTTTCAGAGAAGTCCTATGGGTTCGGATATGAAGATGTAACCGGTACTTTCGGTGTGAGTGGGGATAGTTTTTTGTTGGAACTGGCTCCGCAGGGAGAACCGTCGCTTTATCTCCGGACGATGGGTGAAACTGGGAAAGGTATCTGTTTATATGGTCATTATTCTCCCCGTCTTTTAAGATTTGCCTTATGGATGGGGTATGGCCTGATGACGGTACGGAAAGATACGGTTGCCTTGCATGGCAGTTGTATTGTTTATAAGGGGAAAGCGGTTCTTTTTTTTAGGTGAAAGCGGAACCGGCAAAAGTACCCATACTCGTTTGTGGAGGGAAAATATAGCAGGAAGTAAGTTGCTGAATGATGACAGTCCCATTGTGCGTTATGAAGAGGGGGGCGTGTGGGTATATGGCAGCCCGTGGAGTGGGAAGACTCCTTGTTATAAGGCGGAATGTTATCCGTTGGCCGGATGTGTACGTTTGTCACAAGCACCGTATAATAAGATACGGAGATTGAACACTTTGCAGGCTTATGCAGCTTTGCATCCGTCTGCTCCTCCTGCATTTGCATACGAGGAGGAATTATACAGTGGGGTTTGTAGTCTGTTGGAAAAGATGGTTTCATCCATTCCTGTTTATCATCTGGAGTGTTTGCCCGATGCGGAGGCGGTGAAATTAGTATGTCGTACTTTATATGGAGATGGGTATGAAGCGGATAGCGAATGAATGTTTCTTTGCGTGGGTGGAGTCGGAAATCAAAAGTGGCAGGAGTGTGAAGTTCCGGGTGAAAGGCAATTCCATGATGCCTTTACTGAGAAATGGGAAGGATGAAGTGGTGGTGGGGTCGTATGATAAGGAGGAGTTGAAACTTTTTGATGTCATTCTGTTCCGGCAGACAGACCGGTATGTATTGCATCGGATTATTCAAAAAAGAGGCAGTCGTTATTTGATGCAGGGAGATGGCGTTTGTCGTTTTTATGAGGAATGTGAGGACACGGATATCATCGGGGTGGTGAGAAGGGTATGCAGACCTTCCGGAAAGAAGATTGAAACAGATTCCGCCTGTTGGCGGTTGGAAAGCCGTTTGTGGTTGGGACTTGGTGGATGCAGAGGAATGGTGTTGCGTGTCCTGAATAGATTGGGTTGTTGGCTCCTTTTTTGACGAAAGCCGTCAGCTTGGAAGGAAATATTATTCATAAAGCAGGTATTTCTCTCTCATCTTTTTGTAGGCTTCCAGTTCATTCTGCCATCCTGCACGGATTTCTTCTTCACTGGCTCCTTTCGTGATTTGTTCCCTTACGGTACGGTTCCCTATCAACAGGTCGAACCATTGTGGGCGGGTAAAGAACTTGTCCGCTTTTCCAAGGTCTTGATAAGCTTGATAATAGGTGATGATGTATTTTAAAGAGAATCCTTTCGGGGCGGTGATATGGCGGAGATTATTGCCATAGCAGTATTGGTTTTTATACATCGGATTCTTATCAAAGCCTTCCAAGGCTTCCGGTCTGAAAGAAAAGGAGGAGATGCGGATATCCGGTGAACCGATTACTTGAAAAGGATAAAGAGTACCTCTGCCCACACTGATGGCTGTACCTTCAAACGGGCAGAGTGAAGGATATAAGGCAATTGCTTGGTCGTTGGGCAGGTTGGGAGAGGGCTTTACCGGAAGCGAATAGGGTTGTCCGTGTTTCCAACCTTCTACGGGGATAACGGTCAACGCGCATTTTTTGCCATTGGATAACCAGCCTTCACCATTGATCATTTGAGCCAACTCGCCTACAGTGCAACCGTGTAAAATAGGTATGGGATGCATGCCCACGAAACTTTTCTGATTTTTCTGTCGCACAGGACCGTCCACATAATCGCAAGGATTGGGACGGTCTGTGATGACCAGTTGTTTCCGGTTCTCGGCACAAGCTTCCATTATATACTGCATGGTGCTGATATAGGTATAGAAACGGGCGCCTACATCCTGAATGTCAAACACAATCAGGTCTATATCCTGTAGCTGTGCCGCAGCCGGCTTTTTATTTTTACCGTAAAGGGACAGGATGGGTACTCCTGTACGGGTATCTTTTCCGTTCTTGATGGTTTCTCCGGCATCGGCGTCACCCCGGAAGCCGTGTTCGGGAGCGAATACCTTTTTTATTTGTATATGCGCTGCCAGCAGGGTGTCCAACAGATGAGTTTCTCCTACCCTGGAGGTTTGGTTTACAACCAATGCTACACGCTTCCCTTTTAATATAGGTAAGAGGTGGTCCATCTGTTCGGCTCCGGTAATAACTTTTTGCGCGGTCACGGCGTTGAAAGTAAACAAGAGGCAGCATAGGAAAATGTATTTTGTTTTCATGATATGTGGTGATTATTTTGTAATATTGCACAAAAATAAGAATTTAATTGAGAATGGACGCACTTGCTATCATTAATAAATATTATCCTGAAGATAATGAACTGAAACATATCCTGCTGACGCATAGCCGTTCGGTGGCCGATAAAGCGTTATGGATTGCCGGCAAGCATCCGGAATTGAATCTGGACAAGCAATTTTTGGAAGAAGCGGCAATGCTGCACGATATCGGTATTTTTATGACAGATGCTGATGGTATTTGTTGTTTCGGATCTTATTCTTATATTTGTCATGGATATTTGGGGCTGATCTGATGCGGAAAGAAGGATTCCCGCGCCATGCGTTGGTCTGTGAGAGACATACGGGGGCAGGTATATCTTTGCAAAGTATTATTGACCAGCAATTGCCCGTTCCTCATCGGGATATGGTTCCGGTATCACTGGAGGAACAGGTTATCTGCTTTGCCGACAAGTTTTTTTCAAAGACACATCTGGACAAGGAAAAAAGCGTGGAGAAGGCGTTAAAGAGTATTTCACGTTATGGGGAAGATGGGATAATCCGTTTTAACCATTGGTGCGAATGTTTCTTGTAAGCCTTAAAAATAAATTAAATATCCGCTAAATAGTTCATTATTGGCGGATAATGCTTAATTTTGCCCCTCAAAAGCGTAAATGATTTGTGAATGACGCCACTAAAACGACATAGATTTATAACATTCCTACTACTATTTGCATGCCTGTTGCTTTCTTTAAGTACGGGTGCTCAACGCAGAAAGCGGAATTCTGCATCCGGCAATGATTCCCTGAAAGTAGATAGTACTTTGGTAGATACGTTGTCTATTGATACGGTTGCACCTAAAAAGAAGCAGCCGTTGGATGCGCCTGTTATTTATGAAGCAAATGACTCTATCGTATTCACTGAGGGCGGATATGCCCATCTGTATGGTGACGGTAAGGTGAACTATGAGAAAATTGAATTGACCTCTGCTGTGATTACAATGAACATGGATAGCAGTACGGTGTATGCCCGTGGTGTTCCCGATTCGGTTGGCGTGGAAAAAGGTACTCCTATCTTTAAAGATGGCGAGACTCCGTACGAGTCAAAAATCATGCGTTATAACTTCAAGTCGAAGAAAGGTTTCATCAATAATATTGTAACTCAGCAAGGTGAAGGGTATGTAACCAGTGAAGAATCAAAGAAAGGTTCCAATGATGAGCTTTATCTGCGTCACGGACGATACACTACGTGTGATAATCACGAACATCCTCACTTTTATCTGAAGCTTTCTATGGCGAAAGTACGTCCCAAGAAGAATGTAGTATTTGGTCCTGCCCAGTTGGTGGTAGAGGATGTGCCGTTGCCTCTTGCTATTCCTTTTGGTTTTTTCCCGTTCAATAGCAGTTATTCGTCAGGATTCATTATGCCTACATACGGTGATGAAATGAATCGTGGTTTCTATTTACGTGATGGTGGATATTATTTTGCTATCAGTGATCGTATGGATTTGAAAGTGCTGGGTGAGATTTTTACAAAGGGCTCATGGGGACTTTCCACGCAGTCCAATTATAATAAAAGGTACAGATATAGTGGTAATTTCAATGCCAGTTATTTGGTAACGAAGACAGGTGAGAAGAATATGCCGGACTATATGGTTACAAAAGACTTTAGAATTGCATGGAGTCACAGACAGGATGCCAAGGCTAGTCCCAACAGTTCTTTCTCGGCTAATGTGAACTTTGCAACCAGTAGTTATGACCAGCGTAACTTGAGTAGTTGTATAATCCGCAGCAATATTCAAATAATACCAAGACGTCTAGTGTGAGTTATTCGCGTAACTTTCCCGAGATAGGATTGAATTTGTCCAGTACATTCAATATTTCTCAGAATACACGGGACTCTTCTATCAGCGTGACGTTGCCGGACTTGAATATTTCATTGAACCGTATTTATCCGTTCAAGCGTAAGAAGGCGGTAGGTGATGAACGTTGGTACGAAAAAATCTCACTTCAGTATACCGGTCAGGTGACGAACTCTATTAATACCAAGGATAATCTGATTCTGAAGCAAGGATTGAATAAATGGACCAATGGTATGCAGCACAAAATTCCTATCAGTGCTACATTTACCTTATTCAAATATATCAATATCGTGCCTTCTTTTAACTATACCGAGCGTTGGTATATGCGCAAGGTAGAGCAGAGTTATGATCCGTCGGCACCTAATAATGTGCGGAGAGATACAATCAACGGTTTCAACCGTGTGTATAACTATGATTTGAGTTTGCAGGTGAATACCAAGATGTATGGTTTCTACAAACCGTGGAAGAAATTGTTTGGTGACAAGATTGAAATGATCCGTCACGTCTTTACTCCTTCGGTTAGCATGAGTTATGCGCCGGATTTCAGTACGTCTAGGTATGGATATGTGGGAACGTATACTTATACTGATACGGATGGAGAGGTACGTACTCAGACTTATAATCCATATGAAGGTTTGCCTTACTCCTTCTCACCCAGTGGTAAATCCGAGAATTTTACTTTCTCTATAGACAATAATGTGGAAATGAAAGTGAAATCCGATGCGGATACTACCGGAGTGAAGAAAATCAGCTTGATTGACCAGTTGGGGGCCAGCATTTCTTATAATGCAGCAGCTAAAGAGAAGCCGTGGGGAAACTTGAGTATGAATCTGCGTTTGAAACTGACCAAGAGCTATACTTTTAATATGAACGCCCAGTTTGCTACTTATGCTTATGAGTTTGATAAAGATGGTAAGGTAGTGGAAGGTAATCGTACAGAATGGTCATACGGACGTTTCGGTCGTTTTCAGGGGTATAGCGGTTCTTTTTCGTATACATTGAATAATGATTCGTGGAAAAAATGGTTTGGCCCGAAAGATGAAAAGGACAGTAAAGGGGATAAAGACAAGAAGAATGAAAATCTGGATGAGTACAGTGATGATGACAATGAAAACAAGGAGGAAGAAGATAATTCCGGCTTGAGAAAGACAGAGAAGGCGGCTATAGATCCGGATGGCTATATGGCTTTCAAGATGCATGGTCATTGAGTTTGAGTTATAGTTATAGTATTCGTGAGGACAGAAGTAAGCAGATTAATATTAAGACGATGCGTTATCCTTATTCAATAACCCATTCATTGAATGTTTCTGGTAATGTGAAATTGGGTAGCCGCTGGAATGTGAATTATTCTTCAGGATATGACTTTAATACGAAAGAGATGTCAATGACAACGGTCAATATCAGCCGTGACCTGCACTGTTTCAATATGAGTTGTGGCTTGGTATTTGGTCCCTTTACTTCCTATAACTTCAGTATTCGTGCTAACTCCAGTATGCTGACCGATGCTTTGAAATGGGACCAGCGAAGCAATACGGGTAGTGCAGTGAATTGGTACTAGGAGAAACTGAGAATAAAAAATAAGAAATGGTTGCATGTTGTTATCGGCAACCATTTCTCATTTTTTTTATTCTGGTCTTTAATTTATGTCTACCATTCAATGGGTGTTTGCCCGTGTGCTTGCAAGTATTCGTTGGTGCGGCTGAAGTGCTTGTTGCCAAAGAAACCATTATAGGCTGACAGGGGTGACGGATGTGCGGAAGCCAGTACAGGTGTTTGTTGCGGTCTATGAAGGCTCCTTTTTTCTGTGCATAAGATCCCCATAAGATGAATACAATATTTTCACGTTGTTCTGCCAGTATACGGATGGCGGCATCTGTAAATTCCTCCCAGCCCCGTCGTTGATGAGAGCCTGCTTGATGGGCACGGACTGTCAGTGTGGCATTGAGTAATAATACTCCTTGATTCGCCCAGCGGGTCAGATTGCCTGAAGTGGGGATGGGAGCACCCAAATCGCTTTGTATTTCTTTGAAAATATTTTGTAGGGAAGGGGGAAAAGGTACTCCGTCATTAACGGAAAAGCAGAGTCCGTGCGCCTGGCCGGGACCATGGTAGGGGTCTTGGCCGATAATGACGACTTTCACTTTATCAAACGGGCACAGATTGAAGGCGTTGAATATAAATCTACCCGGTGGGTAAATAGTGGTAGTCTGGTATTCGCTTCTTACAAACTCTGTGAGTTTGATAAAGTAATCTTTTTCAAATTCGGGTGCCAGATGTTGTTTCCAGCTTTCTTCTATTTGTACGTTCATAGGCTTTCTTTTTATTAAAAATGTGCGTTAAAGATAGGGGTTATTTGTAAAAATGACAAATAAAAAGAGGATGACTTTTGTATCACCCTCTTCTTCGATTGCTGATAGATTATAATCAAATAAGTTGCATACCCAATTGAGCGCATTCTTTTCTCATATCTTCGGGCCATATACTGGCTTGGATTTCACCTATATGGGCTTTCTGTAAATAAAGCATACAGAGTCGTGATTGTCCTATACCACCGCCGATACATAAAGGCAGAGTTTCATCCAACAAGCGTTTGTGGAAGTACAATTCTTTACGCTTTTCCTGTCCGCTGAGTGTCAGTTGGCGGAGTAACGCTTCTTTGTCTACACGGATACCCATAGAGGAAAGCTCAACAGAACGGTCTAATATTTTATCCCAAACCAACAAGTCACCATTCAGGCCGGGGAGTCCGGTTTCCGGATTAATTGTGGTGTAGTCATCATAGTCAGGTGCACGCAGATCATGTTCTTTACCGTCACTCAGTTTACATCCTATACCTATAATAAATACAGCACCATATTTTTGCGCAATAGCATGTTCGCGTTCTTTCGGAGTTTTGTCGGGATACATTTGGCAAAGCTCTTCTGAGTGGATGAAATGAATGTCATGTGGCAGGAAGGGTTTGATCTGCGGATACATTTCGCATACCATATATTCTGTGCGGCGCATGGCTGCATAAATACGGGTTACTATTTGTTTCAGGAAATCAACTGTGCGTTGTTCTTTGGTAATTACACGCTCCCAGTCCCACTGGTCTACATATAGTGAGTGGAGATTACCTAATTCCTCATCAGCCCGGATGGCATTCATGTCGGTATAGATGCCATAACCCGGTTCTATATTGTAATCGGCCAAAGTCAGCCTTTTCCATTTTGCCAATGAATGGACAACTTCGGCCTGTGCGTCTCCCAAGTCTTTAATAGGGAAAGATACCGGCCGTTCGGTTCCGCTCAAGTCATCATTGATACCCATTCCCTTCAATACAAATAGCGGGGCGGTGACACGGCGCAGACGTAATTCTGACGACAAGTTCTGTTGAAAGAACTCTTTTATTTGCTTAATGCCTAACTCTGTTTGTTTTAAATCAAGCAAGGCTTTATAGTTAGCTGGTTTAATTAGGTAACTCATTGTAAAATAGATCTAATTGTTTTAATTGCTTGCAAATATAGAAATTATTTGTGATATTGTTATATATTTAGGTAAAAATATAATCAAATTGATTGTTTTGTTCTTAAATTAATGTGCAAAATATTATTTTGATAGATAAATATCTCAAATTATTAGGAGAAAGACAATATATTTTGTACTTTTGCACGTCCAAGTTTCAGACGCACCCGTAGTTCAATGGATAGAATACCGGATTCCGGTTCCGACGATATGAGTTCGATTCTCATCGGGTGTACAATTCAGTAACCTCTTTGCAAAGAATTGCAAGGAGGTTTTTCTTGTTATATCTTCTCCGTATGAACTTTTTTTTCTTTTTTGAGTTATTCCCTTATGTAACTTTTTAAAATATGCCTTAATATTTAGTTTATTCTAAAAAACAAACACTAATAAAGGAGATAGTTCCTTTTATTTCTTGTATATACTAAATATACGTGCATATATTCGCTGTTGATTTTAAAATTATTTTCTTTTTGAGGTGTTTTAAAACTAACGCTTAATTAAACTTTTTTATTTAAACATTAATTTATCAACCAAATCTGAGATTCATGAAGAAAGCTCTCTTTTTTATCGTATGCCTCTGTTTTGCAATAAACATGATGGCGCAAACAAAAGCAGTAACGGGGGTGGTGGTAGATGCCACCGGTGAACCCATTATCGGAGCGAGTGTCCTGGAGATAGGGACAACAAATGGTACAATAACTGATGTCGATGGTAACTTTACTATCCAAGTGCCTGTGGGGGCGAAACTGGAGGTAAGTTATATAGGCTACAAAACACAGCAAATTGTAGTGGGGGCGTCAAACACCTACAAGGTTGTTTTAAAAGAAGATGCTGAAATGCTGGATGAGGTCGTGGTGACCGGTTATGGAATGAGTCAGAAACGTTCGTTGATGACGAACTCTATTTCGAAGTTGGACGATAAAGTGTTGCAGAATGCGGCTATGAGTAATGCGGCCCAATCCTTGCAGGGGACTGTCAGTGGGCTGCGTGTGACAAATACTTCGGGTAAACCGGGTAGTTCGCCCAATATCGTTTTGCGTGGTGGTGCTTCCATAAACAAGAATCTGGAAGGTCCGTTGGTCGTGGTGGATGGCCTTGTGCGTTCCATGGATGATATCAATCCTTCGGATATTGAATCCATACAGGTGTTGAAAGATGCGGCTTCCACAGCTATTTATGGTGCCCGTGCCAATAATGGTGTGATTCTGGTGACAACCAAGAAAGGGGTGGAAGGCAGAACACAGATTACTTACAAGTTCAAAGGCGGTGTGAACTTTGCGCGTGAAGGATATAAATATCTGGATGCCGGTGACTATTTGTATTATCAACGTTTGGGATGGCAGCGTACCAATGGCGGTACAAGTATGGAGAACCAGAAAGGTTTTGGAGTTAACTCCGGAGTGGATCTGGCTTTCATGACAGAGGCCAACAAGCATTTATTGAATGAAGGATGGCAATTTATGGCGGACCCTACAGATCCTGATAAAACTTTGATTTTTAGAAATCATGCCGGTGAACTGCATGACCTGACTTTCCGTAATGCCGCGTTTACCCAAGATCATTATTTGAATCTGTCGGGAGGTAATGACAAAGGAACATTTTCTTCATCTTTGGGATACTATTCAGAAGATGGTCAGATTATTTCCACCAATTATCAGCGTGTGAATGGAACTATCAACGGCTCGTATAAATTGTTACCTATTTTGACAGTGAATGCCGGTGGTAGTTTTTCATGGTCCAAGATGCCCGATTTATGGACTTACGATCTGAAAAGCCCTTGGAATGGAGAAACGGGAGAGTATGAGTTGTTCTATCGTACTATGAGTATGTTTCCCACTTGGAACCCGTGGAATGAGGATGGAAGTCCTGCTGCCGGATGGAGTAATCAGGATGGTAATCCTTATTATTGGAAAGATAAGCTGACTCGTTCTACGACGAACCGTAAGACTTCGTTTAATATTGGTTTTGCTTTAGAAATTATTCCGCAGCAATTGTTTCTGAACGGAAACAGCTCTATGTATTATACCGATTATCAGTTTGAATTGTTCGAAAAGAAGTATCAGCAGATAGGTCAGGCTCCTAACACCAATCGTAATGCTTCGCAAACAAATACAAAAGTATTTCAACAACAACATGCATTGACTTTGGAATATAAAAAAGGTTTTAGCGGACATAATATCAATGCTATGCTAGGTGGCGAGTATTTTGATTATCAATATCAGAACTTGGAGGCGCGTGTCTCCGGTGCTCCTACAGATGATATACCTACTTTGAATGCGGGTACTAATCGTACTTATACTACTTCCATCAAGACCGGTTATCGTATTCTTTCCGGTTTTGCCCGTGTTAATTATGATTATAATTATCGTTATATGGTGTCGGTGGTAGCCCGTTATGACGGTATCTCTAAACTATCTGACAATCGTTGGGGATTCTTTCCGGGTATATCCGCCGGTTGGAATGTGCATGAGGAAGCTTTCTTTAAAGATTCAAAGTTTGCGGAAGTAGTATCCTTGATTAAACCGCGTATCAGCTATGGGTTGAACGGGAATGTAAATGGTATTGGTAACTTTGATGTATATGGTAAATACGGTTCGGTGGGTGCTTATAATGGTAATCTGGGTTATTTGAATACCGGAGTGGTTAATAGTAAATTGCGTTGGGAAAAGAGTCATACGTTTGAACTGGGTCTTGATCTGGGCTTTTTCAATAATCGGGTTCACATGATTATGGACTATTATAACCGTACGACTTCCGATTTGCTGACTGATGTGAATTTGCCGGAATATACGGGATTCCCTTCGTTCAAGACGAATCTGGGTACTATCAGTAACCGTGGCTTTGAATTGGAAGCCAAGGTGAATCTGCTGACAAAGAAGGACTGGTCATGGGATGTCACCGCTAATACTTCGTTTGTGAAGAATATGGTGAAGAAGCTGCCTTTTAATGGGAATGCGAACAACCGTCAGGGGGGTGAGCAGATATGGGATCCAAAATCCAACTCATTGGTTTGGGTAGGCGGTATTCAGGAAGGAAAAAGCTTGGGTGATATCATTGCTTATAAACAAGTACGTATCTTGCGTGACTGGGATGATGTGAGAAACCATGCCGGTGATTTTGTGGATGAAGTTGCCAACCTGTATGGGCCGAATAAAGCTGCCGAATATGCAGGAAAGCCGGGATGGAAGCCTATTGAGCCTGGAGATGTATTGTGGGATGACAAAAATGGTGATAACATAATAAACTCATACGACCGTCAGGTGGTGGGTAATATCTATCCGAAATGGACCGGTGGTTTTTCTACCACGCTGAACTATAAAAACTGGTCTTTGTATGGTCGTTTTGACTATGCGGTAGGTCATACCATTTACAATGATTTGAAAGCAAGAATCTTGGGGCAGTATAACGGGTCGTTCAATTTGATTACGGATGTCAGAAATTCGTGGTCTGAAAACAATACGGAAACTAGTATCCCTAAGTTTTATTGGGCTGACCAGAATGCGAAAAAGAACATTACCCGTTCCAATAATGGTACAACGAATCTGAACAATAATAACTCTACTTTCTATGAAAAGGGGGATTATTTGTGTCTGCGTGAGGTAACCTTGAGTTATAAATTCCCGAAGAATCTTATAAATAAGGTGTTCTTGACCGATGCGTCCGTGTATGTTACGGGACAGAATTTATTCTATATTACCGGATATGATGGAACTTCTCCGGAACCGGTTATGGATATTCAGGCAAATGGTCGTGGTGGTATAGACAATGGACGTTATCCTACACCAAGAACCGTTTTGTTTGGTTTACAATTGTCATTTTAATATGTAAAAAAGAGAAAGTATGAACATAAAAAAGGTAATGTTGCTTTTGCCGCATCGGCTATGTTGGCCGGTGGATGTACTTCGTTGGATATGGACCCGGTGAGCGATATCACTGACTTGAATTACTGGAAAACTCCGGAACAGTTTGATTCATTTGTTTTTGGACTGCATAGTCGCTTCAGAAGCCATTCGTGGAATATGTTTTTATTGGGTGAGGCAAGAAGTGATGTCTTTGGGGGAACTCCTTTTGGTGGAGAAGCCACCCAGGGGATGGAACGTTTTCCTTATAATACATTGAATGCGGAGAATCCCGGAATCAGCGGATTTGGTGATTTGTATCAGAATATTAACCAGATGAATTTGTTTATCAGCAGGACCCTCCATACGGATGTTCTGACTGAAAGTGCTAAGAACTATTATTTAGGACAGGTATATGGATTGCGTGCCTACTATATGTATCAGTTATACCGTTCATGGGGAGATGCCGTGTTTACGGAAGAGCCAGCTTGGGTTTTGAAGTGGGTAAATTGGCAAAAGCGGCGACTCCGGCTGCCGAAATCTTTGAGCAGGTAAAAAAAGATATAGAATCTTCTTTAAGTTATTTTGGGCCTGATTATACATAAAGGAAAAAAATCGCTGTGGTCAAAGGCTGCCACATTGATGCTGAAAGCGGATGTATATTTGTGGAGTGCCATCGTGACGGGGGAGAAGGAGATGCCCGGACAGCAAAGAATGCGTTGGTTGACATACAGAATAATATCAGTCGTAGCAATCTGGACTTGATGGATACTTACCAGGGAGTGTTTGCTTATGATAATAAAGGTAATAAAGAGATTATCTTTACCATTCATAATGAGTTGTTTGAATACAACCTGTGGAATGGAAATAATGATTTGTTTCCGCAGGCGGATTATTTAGGGAAATTCTATAATGCGGATGGTACTTTGATAAATACGTCTGTCGAGAATAATTTCGGTATCATGCGCCTGATGGTGAAATTGGAAAACTTCAAGAAATTTCTGCCGGGAGACACTCGTCGTGACGTTACATTGAAAGATGTATATAATAAGGTGGAAAATGGCGAGTTGGAATTGGTGGGGCTGTATCCGCATAAGTATTGGGGAGTTATGAATGGAAGTACACGGGTGAGATGTGATGATTATCCTATTTATAGATATTCGGATTTGCTATTGATGCTGGCTGAGGCGAAAGTGCTTTTGGGTGAGGATCCGGCTACAGAGATAAACCGGGTGCGTCAGCGTGCGTTTGGTGATGCGTATGATGCTTCAACAGTGGGATTCCCCAATCAGGAAATTGATAAGTATCCGGCGGATGCTGTTCTGCAGGAACGTTTGTTTGAATTTATGCTGGAAGGAAAACGATGGTATGACTTGCGGCGTTTTGGCGATTCGTACGTACTTGACTATACTCCGGCGGAGTCTGCCCGTCTGCTTTGGCCTATCAACCAAGGAGCTCTTACTAATAATCCATTGTTGAAACAGACGGTTGGTTATTAAATTTTTGTCTGATAAGTATCCTTAATTGCATAAAAAGACGGTATTCTTTATGAAATTAATAAAGAAACCGTCTTTTTATTTTCTAATTTCAATAAAAACTTTTATTTTTACACCCGTAAAATTATAAATATTATGAGAAACCCTAGCTTATTACTGCTAATTGTTGTTTTTATATTAGCACCCTTCAAGTTAAGTGCGGCGGCAGATACGGTTGCTGTCCGCGAAACCCGGATTCCTGTGTTGATTGAAAGGCAGGATAATGAGTTGTTTCATTTACGTATAGAGGCTGCTCAAAGTCAGATGCTGAATGAAGTGAAGTTGGACTTCGGCAAAGACGTGAATTTAAATGAAATTGAATCTGTGAAACTTTATTATGGTGGAACTGAAAGCGTGGAGAGGAGAGGAAAGACTTATTTTGCTCCGGTAGATTATATATCTAATAATACTCCGGGAAAAACATTGGCTGCCAATACTTCTTATTCCGTTTTGAAGTCGGAAGTAAAGGCCCCGAAGCGCGAGGTTATATTGAAAGCTGACCAAAAATTGTTTCCGGGAGTGAATTATTTTTGGATTAGCCTGCAAATGAAGCCTATTGCTTCTATCTTGTCTAAAGTGTCGGCAAAAGTGGTGGAAGCTAAGATTGACGGACAGATTGCTCCTTTGAAGATAGTTCGTAAGGCGGATACCATTATATGGGGGTAGGCGTGCGCCATGCCGGTGATGACGGGGCTGCTGCCTATCGTATTCCCGGGTTGGTCACTTCAAATAAAGGAACCTTGTTGGGGGTATATGATGTACGCTATAATAATAGTGCGGATTTACAGGAGTATGTGGAAATAGGTCTGAGCAGAAGTACGGACGGAGGGCAGACTTGGGAGAAAATGCGCATTCCGATGGCATTTGGTGAATATGATGGTCTGCCTAAAGCACAGAATGGAGTAGGTGATCCTGCCATTTTAGTTGATAAAAAGACAGGAACTATCTGGATTGTCGCTGCCTGGACACATGGTATGGGGAATGGTCGTGCGTGGTGGAATTCACAAACAGGTATGGACCGTAATCATACAGCGCAATTAATGATGGTGAAAAGTGATGATGATGGTAAAACCTGGTCGGAGCCTATGAATATAACAGAACAGGTGAAAGATCCGTCATGGTATTTCTTGCTGCAAGGTCCCGGTAGAGGTATCTCTATGGAAGATGGAACATTGGTCTTTGCCAGCCAGTATATTGGCAGTGATCGTATTCCTAATGCCGGTGTTATATACAGTAAGGATCATGGAAAGACATGGAATATCAGCACATTGGCACGCACTAATACTACTGAATCTCAGGTAGTGGAAGTGGAACCGGGAGTGCTGATGCTGAATATGCGTGATAATCGTGGCGGCAGTCGTGCCGTTTCTACAACTACAGATTTAGGTAAAACGTGGAAAGAACATGAATCTTCACGTACAGCCTTACAGGAACCGGTTTGTATGGCCAGTTTGATTAGTGTTAAAGCTAAAGAGAATGTATTAGGTAAAGACATTCTTTTGTTCTCTAATCCGAATGATACCAAGAACCGTCATAGCATTACAATCAAAGCAAGTCTGGATGGCGGGGTGACTTGGTTGCCCGAGAATCAATTGTTGTTGGATGCCGGTTGGGGTTGGGGATATAGCTGCTTAACTATGATTGACAAGGAAACAGTAGGGATTTTATATGAAAGCAGTGTGGCCCACATGACTTTCCAAGCGATAAAATTGAAAGATATTGTAAAGACCAAATAAATAATGAAACGCTGGTTTTCTAGTTTTATTGGTATGATACTGGTTTGTGCTATAACCATAGCACAAACCAGTATCTCATTACTTCCTAAACCTCAGTTGTGTAAGGATACGGGGAAGAACTTTACTATGGGAAAGGTGAAACTTTCTACTCCGGTATTGAGGCCGGAGTGGGAAGTTTTTATCATGAATGCGGGTGGTGAGATTGTTGAACACTCATCATCGGTGATTGAAGTGGAACTGGTTCCGTCTATTGATGAAGCTAGGTTAAACCGGGATGAAGCCTATCGTCTTTCTGTTTCAAACAAGCGAATAAAGATAGAGGCTGTAACAGAACAGGGTGTGTATTGGGCTATGCAGACACTTCGGCAATTGGAGCAGAAAAAAGGGAAAAGAAGCTCTGTTGCCGGATGTGAGATTGTAGACTGGCCGGCATTCAGGATACGCGGATTTATGCAGGATGTGGGACGCAGTTATATTTCAATGGAAGAATTGAAAAGAGAGATAGAGATTTTATCCCGGTTTAAGATTAATGTATTTCATTGGCATCTTACGGAAAACCAGGCATGGAGATTGGAAAGTAAAATTTTTCCTATGCTGAATGATAGTGTGAATACTATCCGTATGCCGGGTAAATATTATACGCTGGAAGAGGCACGCGATTTGGTGGATTTTTGTAAGAAACATCAGGTGTTGTTGATTCCTGAGATAGATATGCCAGGGCATAGTGCTGCCTTTGTGCGTGCTTTCCGCCATGATATGCAAAGTCCGGAAGGGATGAAAATATTGAAACTGTTACTGGATGAGGTGTGTGAGACATTTGATGTGCCTTATTTACATATAGGTACAGATGAGGTGGAGTTTACCAATCCGCATTTTGTACCCGAAATGGTGGCGTATGTACGCTCAAAAGGGAAAAAAGTAATATCCTGGAATCCGGCTGGCACTATAAACCGGGGGAAATAGACATGACACATTTGTGGAGTTACCGTGGAAAGGCGCAACCGGTATTCCTGCTATCGATTCCAAATTTCATTATCTGAATCATTTTGATGTTTTCGGTGATATTGTAGCTTTGTATAACAGCCGTATTTATGATCAGGCAGAAGGCAGTGAGGACGTTGCGGGAACTATATTGGCTTTGTGGCACGATCGTTTGATTGACAATGAGTGGAATCTGGTTATTGAAAATGGCTTGTACCCCAATATGCTTGCTATTGCCGAGCGTGCTGGAGAGGGGGAGGTACGGAATATTTTGACGGACTGGGTACGATACTTCCCTCCGAAGACACGGAAGCATTTAAAGAATTCGCTGATTTTGAAAAGCGTATGTTGTGGCATAAGGAGCATACGTTTAAAGGATATCCTTTCGCCTATGTAAAACAGACTAATGTAAAATGGAATATTACGGATGCTTTTCCTAATGGGGGCGATATGGATAAGGTGTTCCCGCCTGAACAGGAATTAAAGGATATCTATCATTATAACGGGAATACGTATGGTGTACGTCAGGCAATGGGGGCAGGTATTTATTTGCGTCATGTCTGGGGGGATATGGTTCCTGCTTTTTATGCTGATCCTAAGGAAAACCACACGGCTTATGCATATACTTGGGTGTATTCGCCCAAGGATCAGGAGGTGGGGCTGTGGGCGGAATTCCAGAATTACAGTCGTTCGGAAATGGATCTGGCGCCATTGCCTGGCAAATGGGATTATAAGGGAAGCCGCATCTGGATTAATGGTTGCGAAATATTACCTCCTGTATGGACTGCTACGCATAAGGTGAAAAGTTATGAAGTACCTTTGGGAAATGAGAATTGCGTAGGAAGATCTCCATTGGCGGTGCATTTAAATAAAGGTTGGAACAAAGTTTTCTTAAAGTTACCTATCGGTAAGTTTAAGATGGCTGAGACGCGTCTTGTGAAATGGATGTTTACCACTGTCTTTGTGACTCCTGACGGAGAAAGGGCGGTAGAAGGATTGATTTATTCACCAGATAAACAAAAATAAAATGAAACGTATTGTCTTATTGTTATTGGGATTATTATTAGCGTTACCCCAGTTTGCTCAGGAACGCAAGTATTCTACTTTTTATGAGCAGAGAGCGACTTTGTTTGAAGAACTTCCGGTTACTTCAAAAGATATTATTTTTTTAGGGAACAGTATTACCAACGGTTGCGAGTGGGCTGAGTTGTTCCAAAATAAGAATGTGAAGAACAGGGGTATCAGTGGAGATATCTGTATGGGGGTATATGACCGTTTGGATCCGATTGTAAAGGGAAAACCGGCAAAGATTTTTTTATTGATCGGTATCAATGATGTTTCTCGGGGAACGTCTGCGGATAAAATTATTTCAGAAATAAGTATGATTGTTCGGAAAATAAAGCAAGAATCTCCAAAAACAAAATTATATTTGCAAAGTGTATTGCCGGTGAATGATTGTTACGGTATGTTTAACGGGCATACATCACGCTGGCAGATGGTAAAACAAATTAATGATTTGTTGGAACCATTGGCGGTAAAGGAAGGAGCTGCCTATATTGATTTGTATAGTCATTTTGTGGAGAAAGAGACAGGCAAGATGAATCCAGTATATACTAATGACGGATTACATTTATTAGGAAAGGGATACTTGCTGTGGCGTGATATTGTAAAACCTTATGTTGACCAAAAATGAAGAAGACATTAATACTGATTTTATGTTTGTTTCTTTGTACCGTTTCATTTGCACGGAAGCGGGTGAAGGTTGCTTGTGTAGGTAATAGCATTACCTATGGCATAGGTGTATCCGATCCTGATAAGGAGTCCTATCCTGCCCGGTTACAGCAAATGCTGGGTGAAGGGTATACGGTGGAGCGTTTTGGAAAGCCGGGAGCTACGTTGCTGAACAAGGGACACCGGCCTTTTATGCAACAGAAAGAGTTTAAGGATGCATTGGCTTTTGCTGGTGATGTAGTGGTTATTCATTTAGGAGTGAATGATACAGATCCGCGTGATTGGCCCAATTACCGTGATTTTTTTATAGCGGATTATCGTGCACTGATTGATTCGTTCAGAGTGGCGAATCCTGAATGTCGTATTTTGATTGCCCGTCTGACTCCGATTGCCGACCGCCATCCGCGGTTTGAGTCCGGCACACGCGACTGGCATGATGAGATTCAGCTGGCTATAGAAACGATAGCGAAATACGCACAAGTACAGTTGATAGATTTTCATGCACCTTTATATCCATATCCTTTTATGTTGCCCGATGCTGTCCATCCCGATAAGGAAGGTGCGGCTGTCTTGGCAAAAACGGTGTATGAAGGCATAACCGGTGATTTTGGCGGTTTGCAAATGCCGGAAATTTATACGGACAATATGGTATTGCAGCATGGACGTCTGCTGACTATTCAGGGAAAAGCGGATGCCGGTGAGAAAGTAACTGTTTCCATAGACAGGCAGCAACTTCAGGCTGTGACGGGAGCAGATGGAAAGTGGGCGGTGGATGTCCGGCCATTGAAGGCGGGCGGTCCATATACACTGACTGTTTCTACAGAAAAACGGAAACTGGTCTATGAAAATGTGTTGGCGGGAGAAGTGTGGCTCTGTTCCGGACAATCGAATATGGAGTTTTATCTGAATTGGAGTGCGACTGCCGCACAAGATGTTCCTCAAGCTGCAAATAGCAATATCCGTTTTTATGATATGAAAGCCCGTTGGCGTACGGATGCGGTGGAGTGGGATGCTTCGGTACTCGATTCATTGAATCATCTGCAATATTATAAGGATACACGGTGGACAGTTTGTTCGCCTGAAACAGCCGGTAATTTTTCGGCGGTGGCTTACTATTTCGGAAAGAAATTGCAGGATAGTTTGCAAGTCCCTGTAGGACTGATTTGCAATGCCATTGGCGGATCTCCTACTGAAGCATGGATAGACCGTAGTACATTGGAATATCGTTTTCCGGCTATTTTACGTAATTGGATGCAGAATGATTTTATCCAAGACTGGGTGCGTGGGCGTGCTGCTTGAATGTAAAGAAGTCTTTCAATAAATTGCAACGCCATCCTTATGAGCCTTGTTATTTGTATGAATCGGGTATCCGTCCTTTGGAACAGTTTCCGGTCAAAGGCTTTATTTGGTATCAGGGTGAGTCTAATGCCATAATCGGGAGACTCATGAAAAGTTGTTCAGATTGTTGGTGGAAAGTTGGCGCAAGAATTGGGGGGATGCGGAACTTCCATTCTATTTTGTCCAATTGTCCAGTATAGACCGTCCGTCATGGACTTGGTTCCGTGATAGCCAGCGTCGTTTGATGGCGGAGATTCCTCATATCGGTATGGCTGTCAGTTCAGATAGGGGAGACTCATTGGACGTACACCCCAAACAGAAAAGAGAAGTCGGTGAACGGTTAGCTGCATGGGCTTTGAATAAAACATACGGATATAAAAATGTCATTCCTTCGGGACCGCTTTATAAATCAGTCGTATTTAGTGGAGGTGCGGCTTATATTTCTTTTGATTATGCGGAGAAGTTGTCCACTTCGGATGGGAAACCGGTTCGTACATTCGAAGTGGCAGGTGATGATGGATTATTTTATCCGGCACAGGCTGTTGTTGAAAACGGTAAAATAAAAGTATGGAGTGATAAGGTGAAAGAGCCGGAAACGGTTCGTTACGGATGGCAGCCATTTACCCGTGCCAATCTGGTAAATGCGCGGTTTGCCTGCTTCCACATTCCGGGCTGAATAGTATATAAATTAATAAAGATAGGTAAGATGAAGAAAACATTAAAAGTTTTGATGATGTTAGGATGCTTTCCGATGATGCTCAGTGCAAAGGAGTATAAGAAGTCAGAGAGTCTGAGTCTTGATAAGGGATGGGAGTTCGCCCAGGTCGGCCGGAATGAATGGTTGCCGGCTACGGTGCCCGGAACGGTACATCAGGATTTGATTTCTCATAATAAACTGCCCAATCCATTTTATGGGATGAATGAGCAAAAAGTGCAGTGGGTGGAGAATGAGACTGGGTCTATAAAACTACTTTTAATGTGACAGATGAGCAACTCTCGCGGGATGCTGCCTTGTTGATTTTGGAAGGATTGGATACGTATGCAGATATTTACCTGAACGGCTCTTTGTTGGAACGTACGGACAATATGTTTGTCGGCTATACTCTTCCGGTAAAAGAGGTGTTGCGGAAGGGAGAAAACCATTTGCAGATTCTGTTTCATTCACCTGTCAAGCAAACGTTGCCCCAATGGGAAACCAATGGCTTTGATTATCCTGCTGATAATGACCATAGTGATAAGCGGGTCAGTATCTATAGCCGTAAAGCGCCTTACAGTTATGGCTGGGATTGGGGAATCCGCTTGGTAACCAGTGGTATCTGGCGGCCTGTGACACTGACTTTTTATGATGTGGCACGCATTGATGATTACTATGTACGTCAGGCTTCGGTAACAAAAGATCTGGCGAAAGTTGAAAACCTCCTGACTGTAAACAGTGTTTCTGCAACTCCTCAGAAAGCGGAAGTAACCGTTGCTTATTCTTATAAGGAGGGTGAAAAGGTAACCGAACAGAAAGAGGTGACATTGCAGCCAGGAACAAACCATATTCTTCTTCCCATAGAGATACGGCAGCCTCATTTATGGATGCCTAATGGTTGGGGGGAACCTGCATTGTATGACTTTGAAGCCGTAATAAAGGTGGATGGTAAAGTGATAGCTTCTCAAAAAGAGCGTATCGGACTCCGTACAATAAAGGTGGTGAAAGAAAAAGACGATCAGGGAGAATCCTTCTATTTTGTAGTCAATGGTGAACCGATGTTTGCCAAAGGCGCGAATTTTATTCCGGATGATGCTTTGCTGCCTAACATTACTGAAGAACGTTACCGCCAGTTGTTCAAGGATGTGAAAGATGCCAATATGAATATGATTCGTGTATGGGGTGGAGGGATTTATGAGGATGATGCTTTTTACCAGGCGGCGGATGAGAATGGAATTTTAGTTTGGCAGGATTTTATTTTTGCCTGCACTACTTATCCGTCCGATCCTGCTTTTATGAAACGGGTAGAGGCCGAGGCGGAATATAATATCAAGCGTTTACGGAACCATGCCAGTCTGGTATGTGGTGTGGAAATAATGAAATTTATGAAGGTATGCGTTACTGGGGATGGGATAAGAAATACACTGATCCCGGTATTATGGAAGGAATGAAGCAGGGTTATGACAAACTTTTCCGTGAGTTGTTGCCTCGTAAAGTAGCTGAACTTGATCCGGACCGTTTCTATATGCATGGTTCTCCGTACGAGGCCAATTGGGGACGTCCCGAAAGCTGGAAGATTGCCGACAGCCATAATTGGGGTATCTGGTATGGTCAGAAACCGTTTGAAAGTCTGGATACGGAAATTCCGCGTTTTATGAGTGAGTTTGGTTTTCAGGCATTTCCTGAAATGAAGACGATTGCTACTTTTGCCTCACCGGAAGATTATGCATTGGAATCGGAGGTGATGAATGCTCATCAAAAAGCCACTATCGGTAATTTCCTCATCAAGAAGACTATGGGACTGTATTATAAAGTACCTGAAGATTTCGATCAGTTGGTTTATATGGGTTTGGTTTTGCAGGGGGTAGGAGTGCGCCAGGGTTTGGAAGCCCATCGTCGTAACCGTCCCTATTGTATGGGGACTTTATATTGGCAGCTGAATGACAGCTGGCCGGTCGTTTCCTGGTCGAGCATTGATTATTATGGCAATTGGAAAGCGTTGCATTATCAGGCAAAAAGAGCTTTTGCTCCGGTATTGGTAGATGCTGTCAAGGAAGGGGAGGATTTGAATATTTATGTTATGTCGGACAAGCTGGAAGCGGATAAAGAGGTGACTTTATTGTTGCGTGTGATGGATTTTAATGGAAAAGTTCTGACTAAAAAGAGTATCAAGGGCGAGGTTCCGGCCAATGCTTCCACCTTATATTATAAGGAACCTTATGCGGGTATAACAACAAGTCCTCAAAATACTTTTCTTCTAATGACATTAAAAAACAAGAAAGGTGAGGTTTTATCCGAAGAAATTTATTACTTTAACCACGCAAAAGATCAGGAGCTACCGAAGACCGAGATCCGCTATAAAGTGAAGCCGATGGATGGAAAATATGAAGTGACTCTGTCTGCCAGACAGCTGGCCAGGGATGTGTTCATAGAGATTCCTGTTCAAGGTGCGAAATTTACTGATAACTTCTTTGACTTGTTGCCGGGACAGACAAAGAAAGTGATTATTACTTCAGATAAACTGAAGAAGAATGAAAAGGTTGATATAACTATCAAGCAATTAAGTGATACTAACTAATCAATTAATATCTATTATGAAAACTTTAATGGGCCTTGCAGGGCTGACAATGGCAGGTTTTATGCTTTTATCCTGTAACACAGAAGTAAAAGAAGCAAATTATCAGATAATTCCGTTACCGCAGGAAATTTCGGTAATGGATCAGGCTGCTCCGTTCATTTTGTCAAATGGAACTAAGATAATGTATCCGGAAGGCAATGAAAAGATGCAAAGGAATGCTGAATTTCTGGCAAGTTATATCAAAGATCTTACCGGAAAGTCATTGGCTGTACAAGCTGGCACAGATGGCAAGGGGATAATCCTGCAATTGGGTGGAAATGCTAAAAATCCTGAAGGATACCAGTTGAAGGTAACCAGCGACCAAGTGGTTATTTCCGGACCTACGGAAGCCGGAGTATTTTATGGCATCCAGACTTTGCGTAAATCTATTCCGGTGGCACAAGGAGTGGATATCGCTTTACCGGCGGTTGAAATCAATGACTATCCTCGTTTCTCTTACCGTGGTGCTCATTTGGATGTTTCCCGTCATTTCTTCCCGGTTGATTCGGTAAAGCGTTTTATAGATATGTTGGCTTTACATAATATGAATCGTTTTCATTGGCATCTTACAGATGATCAAGGTTGGAGAATTGAAATCAAAGGTCTTCCTGAATTGACGGAAGTGGGTTCTAAGAGAACGGAAACCGTTATCGGTCATAACTCGGGAAAATATGATGGAAAGCCTTATGGTGGCTTCTTCACACAGGAAGAAGCAAAAGAAATTGTAGCTTATGCTGCCGAACGTCATATCACGGTTATTCCTGAAATAGATTTGCCGGGGCACATGCAAGCGGCATTGACTGCATATCCTAACTTAGGCTGTACAGGTGGTCCGTACGAAGTATGGAAAATCTGGGGAGTATCGGAAGATGTGCTTTGTGCAGGAAATGATGAAACCTTGAAATTCATAGATGATGTATTGGGAGAAATTATTCAGATTTTCCCGTCAGAATATATTCATGTGGGTGGTGATGAATGTCCTAAAGTGCGTTGGACAAAATGTCCAAAGTGCCAGGATCGTATCAAAGCTTTAGGTATTAAGGCTGACAAGAACCACACGGCAGAGGAAAAATTACAGAGCTTCATTATCAATCATGCGGAAAAATTCTTGAATGACCACGGACGTCAGATTATTGGCTGGGATGAAATTCTGGAAGGCGGGTTGGCTCCTAATGCTACTGTCATGTCATGGCGTGGTGAAGGTGGCGGTATTGAGGCTGCCAAGCAGAAGCATGATGTTATTATGTCACCGAATACTTATTTGTATTTTGACTATTATCAGAGCAAGGATGTGGAACAGGAACCGGAAGCCATTGGCGGTTACTTACCTTTAGAACGTGTGTATAGTTATGAACCTATGCCGGCATCACTGACACCGGAGGAACAGAAATATATTAAAGGTGTACAGGCTAATTTGTGGACTGAGTATATTCCTACATTTAGTCAGGTGGAATATATGGAATTACCACGTATGGCCGCTTTGGCAGATATTCAATGGACAAATCCTGAACATAAGGATTATCAGGATTTCTTGCAGCGTTTGGTACGTATGGTGAAGATATATGATGTATATCAGTATAATTATGCCAAGCACGTGTTTGATGTGACTGCCCGGTTTGAGCCTAATGCGGAAACTGGTACGGTGGATGTTACTTTGTCTACTGTAGACAACTGTCCGGTATATTATACATTGGATGGCACAGATCCCACTACCGCTTCACAGCTTTATACAGAACCGGTGAAGATCAATACAAATTGTACGTTTAAGGCTATGGCTGTCCGTCCTACAGGCAATAGTCGTATTGTGAAAGAAGACATTGCGTTCAGCAAATCGACTTCAAAGAAAATAACAGCTCTACAACCTGTGAACAAGCAATATGAATTTGCCGGTATCTCTACCTTGGTGGATGGTTTGAAAGGAAATAGAAATTATAAGACAGGACGTTGGATTGCTTTTTATAAGAATGATATGGAAGCCGTGATTGATTTCGGGCAGCCGGCTGATTTCAGCAAAGTGACACTTACTACAAATGTGGAGAAGGGTGACTGGATATTTGACGCGCGTTCCATCAGTGTCGCTGTTTCAGAAGACGGTGAGAATTTCAAGCAAGTAGCTTCAGAAGAATATCCTGCAATGACTTTGGATAATCCAAACCAATTATATGAACATGTATTGAGCTTTGAACCTGTGAAAGCACGTTATCTGAAAGTATTGGCAAAGCCGGAATACAATATTCCTTCTTGGCATGGAGGCAAAGGAAATCCTGCATTTCTGTTTGTAGATGAAATTACTGTAGATTAATTGTAAAATCAGTGCTGGTGTTGCGTAGCGTTTGTCCTAAAAGATAGCTGCGCAACACTGCTTGTAAAGAATTTGTAAACTTCACCATGAAAACATGATCAGGAAAATAATATATGGCATTTATGCGATAATAGGCATGATGGTAGTGACTGCTTGTAGCAGCCGGCCGGATGTTTATGAAATATCTCTTGAGAAAATGCAGGGATTTCCTACGGAGGATGCTGGTTTTCTTAAGGGAGTTTCTGCATTATATGCGGGAGTGATTGATGGAAATTTATTAATAGCCGGAGGTTGTAATTTTCCCGATACACCGGCGGCCGATGGCGGGAAAAAAGTCTTTTACCCAGATGTATATATAACCTCTTTGTCAAATGATACGGCTTTTGAGTGGAAAAAAATAGGCCAACTGCCTCAGGCAGCAGCTTATGGAGTCACTATTTCTACTGAAAAAGGGTTAATTTGTGTTGGAGGAGCTACAGCAACCCATAGCCTGTCTGATGTTTTTCTTTTATCTTTGCAAAAAGACGTTTTGAAAAAGGATACGTTACCATCCTTACCTGCAACTATAGATAATATGGCAGGTGCATTAGTAGGACATTCACTATATATTGTCGGGGGAAATGTAAATGGCATTCCGTCCTCGGCCATGTACATGCTTGATCTGTTGGATTTGTCTGGAGGATGGAAAAAGAAACAGATATTCCGGGTGAACCCAGAGTACAACCTGTTTGCGTGGCGCAAGACGGAAAACTTTATATATGGGGTGGCTTTGCCCCGGCTATTGAAGGGCACCAGGCTTCTTTATCGGTAGATGGATATATGTATTCTCCGGAAACGAAAGAATGGTCATCGGTTGCCACTCCGTGTGATGCAGAAGGTAATGAGATCTCTTTAGGTGGTGGAATGGGAACCTCTTTTGGCGAGGGGATGATATTGTGTGCCGGAGGAGTTGATAAGGATATATTCTTAAAGGCTCTCCAAGGTATTTATGCGGGAAAAGAATATTTGTCACATCCTGTAGAGTGGTATCGGTTTAACAGAAATCTGCTGCTCTATCATCCACAGACGAATAAATGGACTACATTAGGTGAATATGAGCAAGGTGCGCGTGCCGGAGCTGTAATAGTTTCTCAGGACGGATTCCATTACATTATTAATGGAGAACTGAAACCGGGCATTCGTACCAATGAAATTAATAGAATTAAAGAAAATAGAAGATGAGAAAATTGATTATATTGGCAGGAGCTGCATTGGGCTTGTTGTTTGCAAGTTGCACAAAGGAAGAGCAACGCACACTTTCTGTTATTCCTGCACCATTGAAGGTGGAATTGCAACAGGGAGTGTTTCCTCTGAATCCGGAAACAGGATTGTATATAGATGCGTCCGAAGGAGATAAAAAGATTTTGAAGGATTATTTGGCGGCTTCTTTCATGAAGCTGAAACCGGTAGCGGCAGAAGAGGGACATACTATTGTCTTGAAGCAAGTGGCTCAATTGCCGGAGGTAAACTCTTCCGAGGGGTATGTTCTGACGGTAACTCCTGATCAGGTACTTATTCGTGCGACTTCCGGAGCAGGACTATTCTATGGAGTTCAGACTATGCTGCAAATGGCTGATGAAAAAGGATTGCCGGTAGGAGTCATTACAGACGAGCCCCGTTTTGCTTATCGTGGCTTTATGATGGATGTTTCCCGTCATTTTTTCAACAAGGAATTTATAAAAAAGCAGATGGATGCTTTGGCATATTATAAATTGAACCGTTTGCATCTGCATCTTACTGACGCTGCGGGCTGGCGTATTGAAATAAAAAAATATCCCCGTCTGACAGAATTTGCGGCATGGCGTGAGTTTCCTACATGGAAAGAATGGTGGAATAACGGACGACGGTATGAAGAAGAAGGTAGTAAAGATGCTCACGGAGGTTATTATACTCAAGATGATATCCGTGAACTGGTGGCATACGCTCAGGAACGTTTTATTACTGTTATTCCTGAGATAGAGATGCCTGCACATTCGGAAGAAGTACTGACTGCTTATCCCGAGTTGTCTTGTACACACGAACCTTACAAACAAGCCGATTTCTGTGTCGGTAATGAAAAGACTTTTGAGTTTCTGGAAAATGTGCTGACAGAGGTGATGGAACTTTTCCCGTCCGAATATATTCATATAGGAGGGGATGAGGCCGGTAAAGCCTCATGGCCCACTTGCAAACTGTGTCAGGCACGTATGAAAAAAGAGGGCTTGAAAGATGTGAACGAGTTACAGAGTTATCTGATTCATCGTATCGAGGTCTTTTTGAATGCCCACGGACGTAAATTATTGGGTTGGGATGAAATATTGGAAGGTGGTTTGGCGCCTAATGCTACTGTCATGTCATGGCGTGGCACGGAAGGGGGAATGAAAGCGGTTGATTCCGGCCACATGGCTATTATGAGTCCGGGTGAGTTCTGCTATTTTGATTCTTATCAGGATGCTCCTGATTCCCAGCCGGAAGCAATAGGAGGGTATCTGCCTTTGGCCAAAGTTTATTCATTTAATCCTGTACCCGATACTTTGAGTGCGGATAAAGTCCAGTTAGTGTATGGAGTACAAGCTAATTTATTCACAGAATATATTCCGACTCCGGAACATGCGGAAATGATGATTTATCCTCGTATTCTTGCGTTGGCGGAAGTTGCTTGGAGTGATCCTTCTGTGAAGAACTATGATGATTTTCATGCTCGCGCATTGAAAGAGGTAGAGGCATTGAAAGCTGAAGGATACCATCCTTTCGATTTGAAAAATGAGATAGGAAATCGTCCGGGAGCGGATCAGCCCATACAACACTTGGCAGTAGGTAAGAAAGTGACTTACGGACCGGATGCCGCTTATTATCCCGGCTATTCGGCCGGTGGTGATAGTGCCTTGGTAGATGGGTGATTGGAGGCTGGACTTATGGTGACAAGCGCTGGCAAGGTTTCATAGACAAAAAAAGAATGGATGTGACCATTGATATGGAAAAAGAAACAGAAATTCATTCTGTTGGAGCAGACTTTATGCAGGTGTGTGGACCTGAAGTCTTTATGCCTTCAGAAGTAATCATTTCCGTTTCTAATGATGGTAAGGAGTTTACGGAACTGAAGCGCATGGAACACAAAGTAGTGAAGGATGACAAGGTGACTTTCACCAACTTTGGTTGGGAAGGAAATGCCAAAGCACGTTACATACGTTATCAGGCATCTTCGGGTGAATTCGGAGGTTTCTTGTTTACAGATGAAATTGTAGTGAAATAATAGAACCTATATAAACAACAAATAGCATGAAGAAACAAATTTTGTTATCGGCTGTTCTGATTTGTATCTCAGTTTTTTCTGCGGCAGCACAGAAAGAGCCGGTAGATTATGTAAACCCTTTTGTGGGTACTACTAATTACGGTACGACAAATCCCGGAGCATTAACTCCTCATGGAATGATGTCGGTGACTCCTTTCAATGTGATGGGAGTTCCCGAAGGGGATAAGGATAAAGATAAGCAATGGTGGTCCACTCCATACGAATTCAATAATAAATATCTTACCGGTTTTGCGCACGTTAACCTTAGCGGGGTAGGCTGTCCGGAATTGGGGTCATTGTTATTGATGCCTACCACCGGCAAACTGGATGTGGATTATCATAATTATGGAAGTTTCTATCAAGGTGAGACTGCAAATCCGGGTTATTATACCAATATACTGGATAAATACAATGTGAAATGTGAACTGACTGCCACCCCACGTACCAGTATGGCACGCTTTACTTTTCCTGCCGGACAAAGCAATATCTTGTTGAATCTGGGAGAGGGATTGACCAATGAGAGTGGTGCTACCGTTCGTTTTGTAAACGACCGTGAGATTGAAGGTACCAAGTTGTTGGGAACTTTCTGTTACAATCCTCAGGCAGTATTTCCCATCTATTTTGTAATGCGTATCAACAAAGTACCGGCAAAACGCGGTTATTGGAAAATGATGCGTCCGATGGGTGTGGAGGCGCAATGGGACGATACAGCCGGTAAATACAAACTCTATACTGCTTATACAAAAGAAATAAGCGGAGATGATATAGGAGTGTGGTTTACTTACGATACTGCGGCGGAAGAAGTGATTGAGGTCAGTATGGGCGTATCTTTTGTCAGCATTGAGAATGCTCGTCTGAATTTGGAAAAAGAACAGCCTTTCGGCACAACATTCGACAAACTGCGTGCGGAAGCCCGTAAGAGATGGAATGATGACCTTTCCCGTATCAAGGTAGAAGGTGGCACGGAAGAACAAAAGGGAGTATTCTATACCGCTATGTATCATACCATGATTCATCCTAATATTTTGCAGGACGTAAGCGGACAATATCCACAAATGGAGGGAGACAAGATTCTGACCACCAACCGTAACCGTTATACGGTGTTCTCATTGTGGGATACTTATCGTAACTACCATCAGTTGATGACTTTGGTCTATCCGGAACGTCAGATGGATATGATACATACTATGATGGGTATGTATAAGGAACACGGATGGTTCCCGAAATGGGAATTATATGGTCGTGAAACATTGACTATGGAAGGTGACCCCTCTATTCCTGTTCTGGTAGACAGTTGGATGAAGGGATTGCAAGACTTTGACATTGACGAAGCTTATAAGGGAATGTATAAGTCGGCCACTACTCCGGGCAAGGATAATCTGATGCGTCCGGATAATGACGATTATATGTCCAAAGGGTATGTGCCGATGGAAAGCCAGTATGACAACTCGGTTTCTCATGCTTTGGAATATTATGTTGCCGACTATGCGCTGTCCACTTTGGCGGAGGCTCTAGGTAAAAAGGAAGATGCGAAACTGTTCCGCAAACGTTCTATGGGGTATAAGAATTATTATAGCAAGGATTTCGGAACTTTGCGTCCTATCACCAAGGAAGGTAAGTTCTATGAACCGTTTGACCCGAAAGAAGGAGCGAATTTTGCACCTAGTCCCGGTTTCCACGAAGGTAACGCATGGAATTACACTTTCTTTGTTCCTCATGATATCAATGGATTGGTGAAACTGATGGGAGGTGATAAGAAATTTGTCGATAAGCTGCAAAGCGTGTTCGATGAAGGAAATTATGATCCGGCTAATGAACCCGATATAGCTTATCCTTACCTGTTCAGTCGTTTCAAGGGTGAAGAATGGCGTACACAGAAATTGGTGAAGGAATTGCTGGCTAAGTATTTCACAACTAAGCCGGATGGAATTCCTGGCAATGATGATACGGGTACGATGTCTGCATGGGCTATATTCAGTATGATGGGATTCTATCCGGATTGTCCGGGTGTGCCCGAATATACATTGACTACTCCTACTTTTGATAAAGTGACCGTTCAGCTTGATCCTAACTATTGGGGCAAGAAAGAATTGGTTATCAAGAAAGAAGGACAAGGGGATTATATAAAGGAAATCAGACTGGGCAATAAGAAACTTAATAAATATTTGATTTCGCATGATGATTTGATCAAGGCAGGTGAAATTACTTTTATAGTAACAGAAAATCCTAATAAGAAATAACTATGAATACGAAACGATTTTTGTGTGCTGCGTTAGGAGCTGTTTGTTGTTTTGCTTTTATGCAAGCGCAGGTACGTACAGAGCAGACTTTCGAAAAAGGGTGGAAATTTACGCGTGAAGATAATGCGGAATTTGCCAATCCCGGTTATAATGACAGTAAATGGCAGAACGTCACCGTTCCTCATGATTGGGCGATTTATGGTCCGTTCAGTATCAATAACGACAAGCAGGAAATGGCTATCACTCAGGATGGACAGACAGAGGCTTTGGAACATGCCGGCCGTACCGGAGGTCTTCCATTTGTAGGAACCGGATGGTATCGCCTGAACTTTGATGCTCCCGGTTTTGAAAAAGGCAAGAAGGCTACTTTGATATTTGACGGAGCAATGAGCCATGCCCGTGTCTATGTGAACGGGCAGGAGGCAGGCTATTGGCCATACGGTTATAATTCCTTTTATGTGGATGCGACCCCTTATCTGAAACCGGGTGAGAAGAACGAGCTGGCAGTCCGTTTGGAAAACGAGCCTGAATCATCACGTTGGTATCCGGGGGCCGGTTTGTACCGCAATGTTCATCTGGTAATCAATGAAGATGCGCATATCCCGACATGGGGGACGTATGCTACCACTCCCGTGGTGACAGACAAATATGCAAAAGTGTCTTTGAAAACTTCTTTGGTTAGTCCCGAAGGAGCCAATAAGGATAATTACCGTATTGTGACGCAGATTAAGGATAAAAACGGCAAAGTGGTTGCTACCGGGGAAAACAAGTTAAGTGTTTTTGACAATACTTTGTTTGAACAGGAGTTTGCAGTAGCCAATCCTGAGTTATGGAGTCCTGAAACTCCGGTTCTTTATATGGCTGAATCCAAAGTATATGAAGGGAATACCTTGAAAGACGAATATACCACTCGTTTTGGTATCCGTACCTTGGAGATTATCCCCGACAAGGGTTTCTTTCTGAATGGAAAATTGACCAAATTCAAAGGAGTATGTAACCATCATGACTTAGGCCCGTTGGGAGGTGCTGTAAATGATGCCGCTATCCGTCGTCAGATTCGTATTCTGAAAGATATGGGCTGTAATGCAATCCGTACTTCTCATAATATGCCGGCTCCCGAACTGGTGGAGGCTTGTGACGAGATGGGTATGATGGTGATGGCGGAATCCTTTGACGAATGGAAATCGGCAAAGATGGCCAATGGATATCATAAAGTATTTGATGAATGGGTGGATAAGGATTTGACGAATCTGATTCGTCACTATCGTAATAACCCAAGTATTGTGATGTGGTGTACAGGTAATGAAGTACCTGATCAGTGGAGCGGCAGTAACGGTCCGAAAATCTCGCGTATGTTGCAGGATATTTGCCATCGTGAAGACCCCACCCGCCCTGTAACACAAGGTATGGATGCGCCCGATGCCGTGGTAAACAATAATATGGCTGCCGTTATGGATGTGGCCGGTTTCAATTATCGTCCCCATAAATATCCTGAAAACTATAAGAAGTTGCCTCAGCAGATTATTTTAGGTAGTGAAACAGCTTCTACAGTAAGTTCGCGTGGTGTCTATAAATTCCCCGTTGTCCGTCAGGCTATGAAGAAATATGACGATCATCAGTCTTCTTCTTACGATGTGGAACATTGTGGTTGGTCCAATTTGCCGGAAGACGACTGGATTTGGCACGAGGATAACGCATGGGGGATCGGAGAGTTCGTATGGACGGGCTTCGATTATCTGGGCGAACCGACTCCTTATTATACTGACTGGCCCAGCCATTCTTCTTTGTTCGGTATAATCGACTTGGCCGGATTGCCCAAAGACCGTTACTATTTGTACCGCAGCCATTGGAACAAAGATGAAGAGACACTGCACATCCTTCCTCATTGGACATGGCCGGGACGTGAAGGAGAAGTGACCCCGATCTTTGTCTATACCAATTATCCGTCTGCAGAAGTGTTTATCAATGGCAAGAGCCAGGGTAAGCGTACCAAGGATTTGACTGTAACGGCTGAAAATAGTGCGGATTCTGCTTCCATAGCAGATTTCAAGCGTCAGAAACGCTACCGTTTGATGTGGATGGATACAAAGTATGAGCCGGGAACCGTGAAAGTGGTTGCATACAATGAGAAAGGGGATGCTGTAGCCGAAAAGGAAATCCATACGGCAGGTAAGCCCGACCATATAGAATTGGTTGCAGATCGCAATGAAATAAAGGCTGATGGCAAGGATTTGTCATTTGTCACAGTGAGAGTGGTGGATAAAGAAGGTAACCTTTGTCCCGACGCACAGCATCTCATCAAGTATGCTGTAAAAGGTGCGGGAACCTATCGTGCCGGTGCAAACGGAGACCCCACTTCATTGGAACTTTTCCATGTTCCGCAAATGAAAGTGTTTAACGGAATGATGACTGCTGTTGTGCAAAGCACCGATAAACCGGGAGAAATTACACTGACCGCAACAGGTAAAGGACTTAAATCAGGTAGGCTAGTTTTAATAAGTAAGTAAAAAGATTTGTTTCAATTTCCACTATCTGTGCCCCGCTTGATTTTATTAAGCGGGGCTTATTTATTTAAAAAAGTTAGAAAATAATTGGGGAAACCTGCTTCTAAAAATGAAAAAGTTGCTATTTTTGTTGTCAAATGTAATATGCCAATTAAAAATCCTAACTTATCATAGTATCATGTTGACCCAAATCATTAACGCAAAGATTCTTACCCCACAGGGCTGGTTGAAGGACGGGTCTGTCCTTATGCGCGACAATAAGATTTTAGAAGTTACCAATTGTGATTTAGCTGTTATCGGAGCCGAGCTGATTGACGCTAAAGGTATGTATGTTGTTCCCGGTGGTGTGGAAATCCATTGTCATGGTGGTGGTGGCGGTGATTTTATGGAAGGTACGGAAGAGGCTTTCCGTACAGCCATTAATGCTCACATGAAACATGGTACTACCAGTATTTTTCCAACATTGTCTTCTTCTACCGTACCGATGATTGAGGCGGCTGCCGAAACTTGTACCAAGTTGATGGCGGAACCGGACAGTCCGGTATTGGGATTGCACCTGGAAGGTCATTATCTGAACATCAAGATGGCCGGTGGACAAATGCCTGAGAATATTAAAGATCCGGACCCTAATGAGTATATTCCTATTGTAGAGAAATGGAATTGTATCAAGCGTTGGGATGCAGCTCCCGAATTGCCGGGGGCTATGCAGTTCGGAAAATACATTACGGGAAAAGGGATTGTGGCATCTGTGGCCCATACTCAGGCTGAATATGAAGACATTCGTTCTGCATGGGATTCAGGTTATACGCTGGCCACGCATTTCTATAATGCGATGCCCGGTTTTCACAAGCGTCGTGAGTATAAATATGAAGGAACAGTAGAGAGTATTTATCTGATAGACGATATGAATGTGGAAGTGGTGGCCGATGGCATTCATGTACCACCTACCATTTTACGGTTGGTTTATAAGATAAAGGGTGTAGAACGTGCTTGTGTCATTACAGATGCTTTGGCATGTGCGGCCAGTGACAGTAACGTGGCTTTCGATCCTCGTGTCATCATAGAGGATGGTGTGTGCAAACTGGCAGACCGTTCAGCATTGGCAGGCAGTGTGGCTACCATGGACCGTTTGATCCGTACCTTGGTGCAGAAGGCGGAAATTCCTTTGGAGGATGCTGTCCGTATGGCTTCCGAAACTCCTTCGAAATTTATGGGAGTATATGACCGTAAAGGTTCCTTGCAGAAAGGAAAAGATGCCGATATCTTGATTCTTGACCAGGATTTGAATATCCGTGCCGTATGGGCGATGGGCAAGCTGGTCGAAGGAACTTATACATTATAAAAAAGAGTGCTTTCGGCAATTTGAACTCTTTATAGTTCGTCATTCTTCATTTCATTCAGAAAGGCAAACTATAAAGAGTTTTCTTATCCTTTTTCTATGTGTAACACATATCCTTTCTTCATCAGTGATTCTATCTTCACACTGGAGCATTGCGCAACGCTTTTCGTAAATAGGTTATTTGTACATTCAATGCCAGCGAATTGGCATAGGATGAAGCTCCCCATACATGTTTCAACAGTATTTCCCGATCTACGGGAACATGGAGGTTTTTAGCTAATATTCGGAGTATCTCAGCCTGTCGGGAAGTAATCAGTACCTTGTTATTTCCTGTCCTTATTTCATTGGTGGTATAGTTGAATGTACTTTTCCCGAATGTATAGATTTCTGTTTCAATTCTGTTGTCTACACATTGAAACCGTTCACGGATACGTGCCAACAGCTCTTCGGGATAAAAAGGCTTTGCTAGATAATCATTGGCCTGCAGATCAAAACCTTTCAGACGGTCGGCTTTATCGCTACGGTCTGAAAGAAAGAAAATAAGTACCTGATGATTTTGTTTCCGTATTTTTGCCGCTACCTCAAAGCCGTTCAGTTCGGGCATATTGATATCAAGCAATACCAAATCGGGCTTTATTAAGGGAAATTGCTGTAAAGCAATGTTTCCGTTCCCTGCGTAAGTAACTTCATAGCCTTCTGCTCCAAAAAACGTTTTAAGAGCATGGAGTATTTTAAATCATCATCTGCGAAAAGTATTTTGATTGTTTTCATCTTATATGAATTTGAATTGTTGAAATGATTATTGAGGTAATACAATACTGAAAGTCGTTCCTTTACCCGGCTGGCTGGTCAAGGATACGTATCGTGGTGTGCTTCGGTGAGAAGTTTTACGTAACTTAGCCCTAGTCCGATACCCGGTATATTTCGGTCTGGTATATGGCTGCCGCGATAAAACTTATCAAAAACCTTGCTTTGCTCTGCTGGCGGAATTCCAATTCCGTTATCTGTTATTTGTATAGTAAGGGTGTGTCCTTTCTGTATACAGGATAAATCAATCCGGACTTCTTTACCGGAGTACTTGATGGCGTTCTCTATCAGGTTGCTGATGATGTTGGCAATATGTACCGGGTCGGCGATGACCAAAGTGGATTCCATTTTATAGTGCGGATGAACCGTAACCTGTTTATCGGCAGGTATATTGGTAAGCCGGATTAATTTATTTACGGTTTCCCGTAAATCAAAAGTACGGATGTGGAGAGGCGTGTGTTCATAGTCAGCCCTTGTCATATCCCTTACTTTGGCTAGGTAGGCAGAAAGATTGTCCAGTTCAAACATGGAATCCTTTACTACTTCATCCATTGCTCTTTCGTCTGTACGCATGGACTTGTTGTTGAGAAAGGCAATACACATTTTCAAGGTTTGTACGGGGCGTTTCAGCTCATGTATCATGGTATTTACAAAGCTTTTTCTCATTTCGTCTATTTTCCGTTGTTTCAAAATGGTCTTGATCTGGTAGATAAGGCAGAATACCAAGAGCAGAACTAATATCAGGCTACCCAACAGCTGCCATGCCATTTGTTGGAGAAGGGAGGGGAAAGGTATCTGTATGGATGCCGTCAATGCCTGTTTAAGTAAAGGATTATAAGGATAAACAATATACATTTCAGGTTTGAACAATCGGGTGGAAGAGGTATAGCTTCCATGCCACAGGATAGAATCAGTCTGCATCAGTCTGATATTTGTCAGTTTTATCTGGTTGGCTTGTAATAGTGAATCAAAATTTTCAGCTCGAAAGGGGTGGGTCATCTCGGCTCCATAACGTGTGGCTGCATCAAATAGAATTTCATTGGAAATGTTCTCTACCCGAAAACTGTCGCGGACTATAACACTTTCCTCATTCAACAATGCATTCTGTTTTATCAATGAATCCAGATTATTAATTTCACTTTTTTGTCTATAAAAACTAATGACACAGGTTGTTTTGCCGTTTTGGTTCACCGAATCCGGCATTTCTATTTTGTAGCTCAGTGTATATTTGTGGTTGTTAGTCCGTTTGTCATAGCGTGTATTCATTTCTTCTTTTTCCAGTTGCAGTATTTGTTTATGCAGTTCCTGCATGAACGTTCTCGTTGAATAGCAATATTGGTGGTGAAGCCAATAGCCTTGACCGCCTATTATCAGTATAGCTGTAATGATAGTCAGTATCCATACTGTTTTTATTCTTTTTTCCATCTTTTCTTTTTTTCGTTAAAGCAAAGGTACGGGCTATCCTTAGATATGCAATGTACACGAGGGTTGTTTTTTCATCGGCGTAATATTTCAGTAATAATTTTGTGGTATCGGGAAGGAGAGAAGGACCTAGCTTTGCAGTATAAAATTCATCACTTAAAAACAATTCGGATTATGAAAAAGAAACTGGCAAACCTGTTATTTTTGGCAATCATGGCATTGCCGGCTACGGCGCAGATAACCATTCTCGCTATGGATGATGTGAAGAAAAGCGAACCCATAGATGAATTGGTTTTCTGTGCCCAGTATGAGTTGAAGATGGTAGAGGACACAACTAAGGCCGACCGTCAGCCCAATTCGGAAACGATGATGCTGGAAGTGGGAAAGAAATGTTCGCAATTTTATAGTTACACTACTTATCTTCGGGATTCTACTTTGATCGCCGACTATGCTAATAAAGTGTCCCAAGATGTCTTGCAGCAACATGCCAAGGCTTATGGAAACGGGCGTATTACATATCGGATTTATAAGAACTATCCTACGGGAAAGGTGACAACGCTTGACCGGTTGGCTACCAGTAATTTCCGTTGCGAGGAAAAGAATGAAAAACCGGTATGGACCTTATTACCCGATACGGCTACTATTCTGACTTATCATTGCCGGAAAGCAACTGGTCACTTCCGGGGAAGAAGTTATACGGCATGGTTCACGATGGAAATTCCTGTAAGTGAAGGGCCTTGGAAACTTTGTGGATTGCCAGGTCTCATCATAAAGGCTGAGGATGACCGCCGACATTATTCATTTGAATGTACAGGTATCGAGCAATTCCGTGGACCGAAACCACTTCTTTTCAATGGAAAAGGTTTTGAATCCATCAGTCGTAGAGATTTGAATAAGGTATATGAGCGTTATGCCAAGGACCCGGTAGGCTTTATCACTTCTACAGCCCCCAATGTAAAATTGACGGTAAAAGATGAGCAAGGTAACACGTTGAAAAACTTTGAGTTACCTTATAATCCGATAGAATTATCTGAAAAATAACAAGATGAAAACAGCAATCATTCTCTCTTTGTTGAGCTTTTTGCTTCATATTCACACAAACGCACAAAACACGATAAAGGGACGGGTAACGGACAAAGTTACCCGTCAGCCTTTGGAATCCGCTACCGTCACTTTGCAACAGGGAGGGGATGGCAATATCATCAACTATACTTTGACAGATGCTGACGGACGTTTTCAACTTTCCTCTTCATCCTTGAAAGACAGGACAATAACGGTATTTTATATGGGTTACAGGAAAAAGACCATATCGGTACTTATCAGTCGTCCGTTAACTGTCGAACTGGAGCAGGAAGCTGTCTTGCTGAAAGAAGTACAGATTCGTCCGGGGCGCGTATATGGGGACGGCAGGATACCTTGAAATATGACCTCACCCGTTTTACATCTTCCAAAGATCGGAATGTAAGTGATGTGTTGAAAAAACTTCCCGGCATCAATGTGGAAGAGAATGGAACTATAAAATATAATGGAAAAGTGATCAGTAATCTCTATGTGGAAGGTATGGATGTGAGTGGCGGTCGTTATAATCAAATTAATAATAATCTGAAAGCGGATGCCGTACAGGCAGCGGAGGTCATTGAAGGACACCAACCCATTAAGTCCTTGCGTGGCAAGACCTTTACGGATGACGTTGCCTTGAATTTGAAATTGAAACCCGAAGTCCGTTCCCAATGGATTTATACCGTTATGGCAGGGGGAGGTTATGGAGAGAAGGCACTTTACGACGCTTCGTTCAATGTACTGCAATTGAGTCGTAACCGGCAGACTGTCTATACTTACAAGGCAAATAATATAGGCCGGAATCTGTTTTCCGACCAACAGAAACTGGCATCCGGCAATAGCTTTGACCGGGTGACGGACAGCAATCCTCCCATTTTTCTTCCTTTACCCGAACCGGCCATGCCCTTGTCGCAAAAAAGGCTGTTATTCAATGAAACGCATACAGCCTCTGCCAACCGCCTGTACCGATTGGATGAAGAAAAGCAATTACGATTTCAGTTAGGGTATATCCATGACCGCACAACCCGGCAATATGGAAGTGAGGAAATCTATTATTTTGCACAAGATACGGTGCATACGGCTACCAACCGGCATGACCGTTTAAAAACCGATTGTCTGAATGGTGAAGTAAATTATGAAGATAATGCTGCAAGTCGGTACACTCGTGAGAATTTTTCGTTTGCAGGAACATGGAAATCAGGAGTTTCGGATATAACGGGTGATAATGTTATTTTCCAAAAGATAAAAAATTCACAATGGGAATTGAAGAATTATTTCAACCAACTTTACACCAAAGAAAAATACACCTGGGGAATCCGGTCGTATATCCGTTACACCCATCTTCCTGCTTTACTGACAGTGATTCACCGCAACCTGCCCGTGTCATCTGCCGATAACAGACTGATTGCCACCTGCATCCACCGTAGGACGAATTGAATTTGCCTGATAACATTAACGAAAACACATATCGAACTGTCACCGGACAGACATATGAGTCTATCCCTACGGAATATGAAGAAATGAACATCGACAATGCCTACACGGATAATGCCCTTTATGGGATGCGGAAAAAGAATGGAGTGAATTACCAGCTTACAGGTGGTTTTCGTGGCGAACTTCTTCGGTGAGACAGGAGAATAGTTACTCTGCTCCTCGTTATTCCTTCTATACTATTCCCCGTATAGAATGGGAGAGGACTGATTTTTTACTCACCGCTGCTGCCACTGTCTGGTGGAATCGTCTTCCAAAGCAATCTTATTCCCGTTTTTATGCCGCTCCCTCCCTTTATTTTCGCTATAAGTTTAGTCCCCGTTGGAAAATGTCCTTATCAGGCAGCCTGGACGAGAGTGAAGGAGGAATACAGGATATCTATCCTTTCCATTATCGTGAAGATTATCGTACTGTGGTGAAACACACGGGAAAAGTAGCTGTAACCGTCCGGCAACTTTATACCTGCTATCTGGAATACAAAAATACTGTCAAGGAATTTTTCTGGACTTTATCAGCTTCCTATTCCCACAATCGTTATAATCTGATGGCAGAACGTAATTATAAGGACGGTAATTTTATCTTTCGTCTGTGGAAAGAAATCATTCCTCTTATAGTTACG